>OBYM01000829.1_pt1 | contig 15261 bp, 13 predicted proteins | sample 1538191 | NCBI WGS metagenome assembly OBYM01 (sample SAMEA2580165, study PRJEB22360) | human gut metagenome | biome: human gut; feature: human-associated habitat; material: faeces | place: Denmark | collected 2008/2010 | reverse complement strand
GCTGCTCCGGAGCCGCAGCAGCCGTCTTGGTAGTCTTCTTAGCAGGCTTCTCTTCTACTACCATCGGCCATTCTTCCAGCTTCCACTGCTGGGTTTCACCGTTAACGTCTTCCCAAATCTGGATAGCGGCACCGTCTTCTTCACTGAGGTCCACAACATCCAAACATTTGCCGGACTTGGCGTTTACAATTTTAAAATAGCCGTCTTCAACGGGCACCAGCTTCCACTGCTGGGTTTCGCCGCCTACATACTCCCACTGATGAACCCAAGCGCCATCCACTTCTCCGCCATCGATGACATCCAGGCACTTATTAGAATCCTTGCATACCAGTTTCCAGGCGCCCTTATCGGTCTCTTCTGCTACCCAAACCTGATTATTTTCACGGGTAAGGGAGAACTGCTCTACCACGCCGCCGTTATCAGCGCCAGCCTCAGCAGAAAGAGCCTTTCCGCTCTTCTTGTTCACGATGAGATAAGAGCGTCCGTTTACGGGCGCGACTGCCTTCTTTACTGCCATACAAAAACACTCCTTTACGTTCTTTGCTTGCATATACTCACGGCAAAGGCACGGAAACTCCCGTTCCTTCGCGTTACCAGACATGGATTATGGTATTGATTGTATCATTCCTGTGGAAAGCTGTCAAGGCGGGGAAACCGCATTCCTACTGGCTTTTTTGGACATTTCCGAGATTTCGACGGGTATTTTCATCCATAATAAACAAAATAAAATCACAAAAACTTTGGGCATAAGAGCATTTAGAAGAATTTCATTTTCTTTTTTTATCCACCCCAAATCGCCGAAATACTACGCATAAAAGGCTGTCCAAAGGGAATTTCATCCGGTTTTTGATTATTGCAGTATAGCTTTGAATAGAGCCTTATTTTTCACCTTTCCCCAAAGGAAAAATGCTTTTATTGCTATTTATGCGTTTCTATAAACAGAAATTTACTTGGATTTTATTTCAATTTTACAAAATTTATTTTTTACCTTTCCCCGCCTATAATTTCATCATTCAAAACCTCAATATTATAAAACGAAAGAATTGGTTGCCTGGTAGAGGCATCTACCGGCAGAGCAGCCGGTGGATCCATCTGCCATCCAGCAGACACAAATATTTTTCCCTCAACCGCTTCCTGTAAAAATAGGCGCACATGGTTTCCGGCTATTTCAGCTCGTAAAATTGGAATTTCTTTCCGATTCTCATCCCACAAGGTAAAGCCTCGACAAATAGTCTCAGGGGAATCAAAAGGCAGCAGGCGGGTCGTAACATGAGAAAACGTCAATTCTACCACATCTTCTTTTCTGCGGGCAGAAGCCAAATCTGGTGCTAACTCCCACCCGGGCTTTTGATACAGCACCCGCAGTGCGGTACGAGCAGCCCGCTCCCCCAACATGACATTGGCAGCAGCCGTATTGTGAATAGAATCACATAAACCACAGTCCCGGGCTGGAATGACCCACACGTTGGAAAGCTTTCGAGCTGCCTGACGCTGCGCTTCCCGAACTCGTCCCCAGCCGTCATCCGCCGGTATCTGTTCGGGTAATTTCAGCTGACGATTTAACTGTACCGTCAACCAGGGGACTTCTTTTCCCATATCCTGACGGAACGCTGTGACCATTTGGGAAAATCTCTCTTCATAAGTCTTGGATTCCTCTTCATCGGTATCGGAGCATCCCTGATACCACAGCACTCCTCTGATTTTGCCACCTAAATTTCGAACCGTCTCCAGCATAGATTGATACAAATCTCCCTCCTGCCGGGGATTCCAGCGGGAAAGTGGCGAGCCTCCCAAAGATGTCTGAATTAGTCCTACCGGCAGCCCGATTTCTCGATGAATGGTTTTGGCAAAGCTCAGCCAGGGGGAGGCTCCGGGATTAGCGCCTTCCAAATTGGCCGGATGAGCGATATCCGTTGAATCATTCATAGGATGAACTGCCAAATCCCAACGCATACTGTTGCGGCATAAATGAACTCCCAGCTCCGGCGGGTCATAAAAAGAATCCTTGCCATATCCTGCCGAATTGCTCTGCCCGGCAATCACATATAAATCGCCTACGCCCAAATGATACCGCATATCCCCGCGAGTTGCCCATTCCAGCACTTCATTCGTACTATCAGCCAAACAGCTTTCCAAACGATACAAGCCTCCAGCCGGTATGGTGAGCGTTAATTGCCATTTCTGATTTTCCAGTATTTTGGCAGGCTGCCAAGCCAAAACTTCCCTGCCACTATCTTCCTGCATAACACGCACATAGACAACCGGTTTTGTCATTTCCACTCCCGGTGGGATGATATACCTCCCACACACTTCGACTTCTGCTTGGCCATTTTCCTGTTGAAAGACCTGCCAGTCGTAAGGCCCTTTTTCAATGAGTACTCCAAACATGGAAAACTCCCCCTTTCTTGCCAATCATTATAATCTGCTATCAACAAAAGTCAATGCTTGAGATTCCAACTTGACAAATTTCGAAAATTGCATTACAGTAGATACGTTTTTTAACGGGGTGCTGTTATACGGCTGAGAGGATATCGTCCAACCCATAACCTGATCCGGGTAATGCCGGCGTAGGGAAATCGGTAAGATGTTATCTTAAAAAAGCTGCCGGTTAACTCGTTTGGGTTCCGGCAGCTTTTTTTGCAGACTATTGCATCCTGTCTTGGTTATAAAACAGAAGGGATGTTGATTATGAAAAACAAAACTCGAAAGCTTACCGAAACCGCACTGATGCTTGCGGTTGCTACTGTCTTAAGTATGATTCAATTTCCTGGCCCTTGGGCACAGGGCGGCGCAATTACCCTATGCAGTATGCTGCCGATTTGTATTATCAGCTTCCGCTATGGCGTAAAATGGGGACTGGTGACAGGTGTCACCTATGGCATTCTTCAGCTGCTTATCGGAATGAATGTGCTTCGCGGGGTGTCGCTGGCTACCGTTATCCTCTCTATTTTGTTAGACTATCTGCTGGCTTTTGGCGTACTGGGATTTGCAGGACTGTTTCGTAAAACCATCAAAAATCCTTCCATCGCCTTTGTCAGTGGCACTTCTATCGCCATTGCTCTTCGTTTCCTGTGCCACTTTATTTCCGGCATTTTCGTGTGGGATACCATTTTAAGCGAAACCGGAATCAACTGGGCCGGAATCCTGTATTCTTTCTATTACAATATTTCCTACATGCTGCCGGAGCTGATTATCACGGTAGTTGTCGGAGCTATTTTCTGCCGGGTATTTGACTTCTCAAAGCCGAACCCCATTCGTAAATAAAGGATAATAAGCAAAATAAAATTCACCAAGGGAATCCTGTTAGGAAAGCACCCTTGGTGAATTTTTTATCTACGATATCATCTCCCAGCTTATAAAGCAGAAGAGTAGTCACTGTGAAAAATAATTTGTTTATTCATCTTCTTGGCATATTCAATTTCCTGCTGAACGGAACTACCTATATAGTGGTCGATATCTACCACATAGATACCGTCGCTCATTTAAATTTTTCAAAATGTGCTTTTTTCAGATTTTCCATCATTTCGGCTGTGATTTCCACTTTTTGCTCGTTATACGTACATTGAATCACATTAAAACCTTTTTTGCTTTCCAACAGAAAGGCAACGTTTTTCATTTCTTCTTCAAATCTCATGCTCCCGCAAACGGTAATCGTCTGCATAAGTCCTTCCCCCTCCAGAAAAACCGATAGTTTTCCAGTATCGGTAAACAGGATTTGCCTCACCACAGCATTTTCACTGCTGGAAGGCAAGTCTTTTTCTTATTGAAAATGCATATCTTTTTATACCCCGGCGATTTCTCCCACACCGGACAAAACCAATCTGGGCCGATAGGGGAAATCCCCTATCATCTCCCGGGTTGTCACACCCGAAAGGACCAGCGCCGTGTCCAAACCGGTTTCAATACCCGCTACAATATCGGTATCCATCCGGTCTCCAATAATTGCGGTCTCTTCGGAATGTACCCCTAAAAGCTTTAAACCGGTACGCATCATCAGCGGATTGGGCTTTCCGACAAAATAGGCATTTTTCCCGGTAGCCAGCTCAATGGGCGCCACCAATGCCCGGCAGGCAGGGACAATCCCGTCTTCCATGGGACCGGTTAAATCCGTATTGGTACCGATTAGTTTTGCTCCCTTATTGATAAACCGCACGGACTTGACGATGCTGTCATAATTATAATTATCCGCTTCCCCGATAATCACATAATCCGGGTTGATTTCATTGACCGTAATGCCTGCGTCGTACAGCGCATTGAGCAGCCCGTGCTCCCCGACTGCATAAGCAGTGGCCTCAGGATATTGAGAAGCAATAAAGCTGGCTGTTGCCAACGCACTGGTATAGAAATGGCTCTCATCTACATCCAAGCCCATCCAGGCCAGTTTTTTCTGTAACTCCCGCGGTGTATGCCGGCTGGAGTTGGTGAGGAATAAAAACTGCTTATTTTCCCGATACAGCCAGTCTACAAACTCTTTTACGCCGGGGAGCAGCTTATTGCCATGATAGATAACTCCATCCATATCAATAATAAATCCTTTTTTCTGCCGCAATTGCTCCATGACCAAAACCTGTCCTTTCTTCTTGGCTCATCAGGGTCCGCCCCTGAGAATCTGCTGTCTCTATCTATTTCATAATACCGTTTTTCTAACTTTCTTACAACTATTCCATTCCTTATTTTTGCCCATAGACATCCTGATAAATCTGTTGCTGCCAAGGAGTAAACTGTTCCTGTGAAAGAGCTTTGGGCCAACTCATAATTTTCAGCGGAATGGACGGCTGCCCTTCCTGCATGGAAGGCTGCCAATAGGGAAATTCGTTCAGGATAAATCCCAGCCGCTGATAAAAACCAATTCTGCGCCGGGCCATTTCCGTTTGGGGAAGCTCCACTTCCAGCACCACAGGGGTATCCTCTTCTTTCATCCACATTTGCAGTGCCTGGCCACCGATTCCATGACCTCTGGCATTCTCGTTTACGGCAAAATGTTCGGCAAACCGAAAGGTTTCAAATCGCCAAACGGCTAAAAATCCCAAAAACATCCCGGTCTCATCCTCTAAAATCCGGTAACTGTAGGCGGGATTTTGAAAAAGCCTCTGCTGTCCTGTCCGGCTCCGGTGCTCTGACGGCGGGAAAGCCTTTTCCATCAAAGCAAACACTTGGGGAAAATCCCCTTCTCCGGCAGGGCGCATGGTAAAATTCACAGCAAATTCCTCCTTTGTTTTCCGGTATTTTTAGCTGCTTTTTACAGGATACCCGATTTCCCGCAGGATGTCAACGAGCGCCATTTCCATTTCTTTCCGGAAAACATCGCCTTTGCCGTTTTTCGGGTTGTAATCCGTCGCATTTTCGTGTATGATGGTACTATTAGTAATTTTGTGTAGGAGGTAGTTTACCAAATGCAGAAACGAGGTATTTTTCGTTTGCTGGCAGCTTCTGCCGCAATTGTCCTAATTGTTTCGGTTTGTTGTATAACAGTTTTAGGATATGATATGGACCCTACGCCCAAAACTTATGCCGGCACCGTTACCAAAGACGAGAACCAATCAGCTGTTGAGCCTACTGAAGCACCTTCATCCACCGAAAACTCTTCTATAGAATCATCCCCTTCCGAGTCTTCTCATAGCAGCACTTCGTCTACCACATCTTACCATGGCTCGTCTTCGAATGAACCTTCTGACGATTCATCTTCCACCCCTTCTCATACCTCTTCATCTGAGACTAATAATGAAAGTCATAATGGTAGCAGTGATAATCAAGGTGCCACTACTGGTGGACAACAAGGTGGAGGTACCAATAACCAGGGAGATAACACCTACCAGTCTCAGGGAACTTACAACCCTGACACAACCACCAACTCCTCTTCCACTACCACCGTTATCAGCGGCCCGGATTTCAGTGATGAGGATAACAGCGAACTGGTAAATGATGGCTCCGTTATCAGCGGTCTGCCTATTGGCGGCGAAAGTGAGTCGGCCGCTTCCACAGAGGAATCCTCTTCTCAGCTGGAATCCACAGCTTCTTCCAGTGGCAACAGTGGCAGCACTTTTCTGCTGGTTTTGGGAATCGTACTGATAGTGGTAGGCGTTGCTGGATTGGGCGCTGTGGTGTATCTGCAGTTTATCCGTCCCAAGCAGAAGCCCAAAAAGACTGACAGCCTGTATGACGGTGATTTTGATGTATACCATGACGGCTATGATATGAGTTCTTCTCCTTTGCAGAACGATGTGGACACTAAAGCCGATACCGCCGAAATTGATATTCACAGTCACAGTTCCGACGATAAAAAATAATCCTGTATTTTTAATGGTCAATTCAAAGGCCTCTGCCGCATTGTAACCGCGGCAGAGGCCTTGTTTTGTTTTTTATGAAACTGAGGTTGGACGATTTATATAACTTCCGCTTTCGCTGTACCATCCGGCAAGCGGGAAACTTCAATCCGAGAAGAAATCCGATTTCGCAGCTCACTTACATGGGAAATAATTCCAATCATCCTTCCGCCCTGATGGAGCATGGCCAGCGCTTTCATGGCGGTATCCAGAGTTTCCTGGTCCAGCGAGCCAAACCCCTCATCGATAAACAGAGCTTCCAGCCGTACACAGCCCGACTGATTCTGCACCACCTCGGAAAGCCCCAGCGCCAAAGAAAGCGATGCCAAAAATTGTTCCCCACCAGATAGGGTATCCACCGAACGCTCGTGGCCTGTCATTCCATCCAGCACTACCAAATCCAGGCCACTATAAGCATTGTTGGCAGCCCTCTCCTGACTGCGTAAGAGTGCATACCGTTCCCGGCTGAACTGGGCAAAATACCGATTAGCACAGGCAAGAATTTCCTCCAACATGATGCTGAGCACATATTTATCCACCGGAATCCGCATAGGATTGCTGCCTGATAAGAGTTTATACAGACGGGCCGCCTGATGGTACGCTTTCTGCAGATGGCTGAACTGTTCTTCCAGTTTTTTCAGCCGTGCAAGGGATTGTGTCCCTGAGCCAATCTGCTGCGAAAGCTGTCCGGCTGTGTGATTCAGTTTTTCTACCTCTGCCTTTTTTTCCTGATACCGGGCGGATGCTTCTTCTTCCGTGGGAATCTTTTCTCCCTTCCAGCTTTTTTCCCGCTGACTACACTCCTCTTCGGCCTGCTGTACTCGCTGTTGTGCTTCTTTTAGGGCCGATTCGGCACCGCCTATTTGGTTTTGCAGTGCGCTCCATTCTTTTTCCAGCTGGTCCGCCTGCCGGTTTCGGGAAAGTACGGTTTGGTCAGCCAGCGTTTTCTCTTTTTCCAGCTGTTCGGGGACTGGCAGATTTCCGCCCCATTTTTGAATGAGCTCTTCTTTTCGGGCGAGTTGTTCCTTTTCCCGGGCGGAAAGCCCTTCCAACGTTCTCTGGGCTGACTCTTCCTCCTGCCGGGCTTTTTCCAGTTCCTGGCTCAGTTTTTCCAAGCGCTTTTGGGCGGCTACACTTTTTTCAGCAATCGCCCTCGTCTGTATTAACATGTCAGTACAGGCTTTTCTCTGCTTTTGGATTTCTTCCCGGCTTCCAAAAGACTGTGCCTTTTCGAACCGGCCCTGCGCTTCCTGTTCCAGTCTCGTTAATTCCTCCCGCAAGGCATGCAGAACCCCTTCCTGCGTACTGACAGCGGCTCTGGCCTGTTCTTCCAACTGTACCAGTTTTTCAAACTCCCCATCCTCCATCTGTTCTCCCTGCCTATTGGCCGGAGATGGATGGTGAAGGGAACCGCATACAGGACAAGGCTCCCCCTCCTCAAGGGTGCTGGCCAGTCGGGAAATTTGGTTAGCTGACCGTAAAACTTCCTGATGGTTCTTACTGGCTGTAAGGGTTTTGGCTTTCACCATTTCCTCATCCAATTGCGCTTGATGCAGCTGAATATCTTTTTTCCGCTGTTGCAGCTGAACCTTCACCCGTTCCAGTTCCTGATAAGCCTCTATTCCCTGACGCAGATAGGTGTCCGTTTCCTGCAGTTTCGGAAGCTTTTCTGTGGCTGTCTGAATTTCCAGCAAAAACTTTTGACCTGCTGCCAGGCGCTCTCCATACTCTTTCTGAATTTGTGCAGCTTTTCCTCTCCGCAGCTGAGCCTCTTCCTGGTCCTTTTTCGTCTGCCGCAGCTTCTTCATGATTTCCGCCAATTGTCCGGCTGCCTGCAAGTCTCCTTCCAGCCTTGCAGCGCGTTTAGCAGCCTGTGCTGCCTCCTGCCGCAAATCGGGCACCCGGCTCATGGCTTTTTTCTGCTGCTCCAATTTTTCCTGTATAACCTGCCGTTCCTCCAAACGCCGCTGGAAATTTTTCTTTTCATTCAATAGTCTCTGCTGAGCCTGCATCCATTCCCGGCAAAGCCGCAGCCGTTGTTCAGCCTGCATCCATTCCTTCTGCTTTTCCTGCAGGGACACGGTCAGCTTTTTTTCCTGCTCCCGAAACTGTTCAATCTTTTCCATTAACTCTTCGGGAGTCTCCGCTTGTTCCTGCCGAAGCAGCGCGTCCCGCTCGGTATCGACTTTTTCTACCTGCTTTTCCAGGGTTTTCGTGCGCTCCCGCAACACATCCTGAATTTTCACCCATTCCGTCATCGCAAACAGCGTTCGCAGCATTTCGGCTTTCTCTCGGGAACTAGCACGAAGCAGGCGTAAAAAATCCCCCTGGGGCAACACAATCACCTGTGAAAACTGTTCCGGTGTCAGTCCGGTCAATTTTTCCGCACACCGGCGCACCTGGGTTTCACTTCCGCTTTCCCACAACTCCCATTCGCCATTCTGCTCTTTCCAGCAGGCATGCTCTTCCCGGAACTCTTTCCGCCCGCTCCCCCGAACATAATGGACCCGGATGCTGCGGCAAAAACGATAGGTTTCCTTCCCCAGACGGAACACAAAATCCACACGGGTGGGAACGTCATCCGAAGCACTGTCGCACCGCATTTCCGTCCATCCCCGGCGCCCACCGGTAGCGCGACAGTACAGGGCAAAGCACATGCCGTCTAAAATGGAAGTTTTTCCGCCTCCGGTGGCTCCAGTGATAAGGAATAGAGATTGTTCCTGTAAACGGGTAAAATCAATCACCGTTTCCCGCAAATAAGGGCCAAAAGCCGCCATGCGCAGAGAAATCGGAATCATTTTCTGCCTCCTCCTTCATCAAGGTTCAATTCCCTCAATATATCTTCCAACAGGTCCATATCCTCCTGTGTCACTTCTGTATGGCAGACATCTTCCAAAAAGCGGGAGAATACTTCCTGATGAGAAGTCCTTCGCGCATCAGCTGCCTGTACTCCGGCATCTTCCTGCCGGTGCATCATCCACTGGCTGTGAATCGACAATAAGTTGGGGTAATAAGGCCGAAGCTGCTTGGCTGGTAAGTAAACCGGACCATCGTCGGTCAATGTAATATCCACCAAGTCTTCGCTTGGGGTTTCTTTTCCCTGCGCCAAAAGCTCTTCAAACTTTCCTTGTATCCGGCGCACACGGCGAAGCGGGTGGACTTTTTCTTCCTGCAGAGAGAAGCTGCCTTTCGTGACTTCCACAATAGAAAAACTTTTTTGATGATTCTCCTCACTCACCGAATACCACAGCGGCGAACCAGAATAGCGTCCATTCTTGCCTGCCCGCTGAGGCCCGTGCAGATGTCCCAGCGCTACATAGTCAAAATGGCCATAGGTATCACTGGATATCTGGTCGCTCCCTCCCACAAAAACCGGGTTTTCCGAGTCAGAAAGGGAACTTCCTGCCACAAAGCAGTGTCCCACCAAAATATGAATGGCATCTGGGAGAAAGAGCTCCTCCATCCTCTGGATAATGGCTTCTGCACACTGCTGAGAGGTACGAAGTTCCTTGCCCTCCTCCCCTAATAAGGCTCTCGCTGTCAGAACATCCATCCAAGGCATTGTAAAAATCTGTACTTTCTCGCCGTTCTTTTCCAGCACCACAGGTGAAAAGCAGTCTTCCGGCCGTGCGGCAATAACCACACCGTTTTTCCGCAGCAAAGAAGCGCCTACTGCCATACGGGCCGCTCCATCATGGTTGCCGGAAATGACTACCAGCGGGATTCCCATTTCCGACAGCTTTGTCAACGCTTCGTCAAAAAGAGCAATCGCTGCCGCAGGAGCAACCGAGCGGTCATATACATCTCCCGCCAGCAATACTGCATCGGGATGTTCTCTCTCTGCCAGGGGCAAAAAAACACTGCGAATCAAATGCGCCTGATCAGGAAGCAAGGAACGTCCATACAGCATCCGTCCCAGGTGCCAGTCAGAAGTATGGATAAATTTCAAAAAATCCCCTTCTTCCCAAAAATCGTTGAGTTATTCTATGGGCAATACCGCCTCGAATACTGCAATATGGCGAGAGGAATACTGCCGGTCGATATGTAGGGAGCCAAAATACCATTTTTTATATTTTACTGTTTTGGCAACTTCTTCGAAATAAGTTTCCAAAGGAGTCCGTTCCCGCGGATCTTCAAACCGCCGTCCGGCTCCTGGGTAGGGAGAATGAGTAATGATATAATCCACCGTCAAGTCATGTTTATATAAATTCTCCACGCCTGTATCCATTTCGTGAATATCCGGCATTTCGTGTTCCCACCAGCATCCGGCCTCAATCCGCATCTGCTTTTCGGGGCTTTCGCCGCCTCCAAAGGTAAATAAGGTTTTTCCTTCCAGCGTAAACACCTGACCACGCATTAAATGAAAAATGTTATCCCGGATACGCCGTACCTGTCCACCGTTCCACTCTTCCACCGGATATTGCTCCAGCAAATCAAAGTTTTCATGGCTGCCATCTACAAAGAGGATGGTGTATCGTTTTTTTGCAAGCTTTTCCAACGCTTTTTTTTCGCTTTCCCCATTATCCCACAAAAAGCCGAAATCACCACAAACAATCAGTTTGTCTTCCTTCTTCAGACGCCGCATACGAAAGGTTTCCAGACGGGTAATGTCTCCGTGGAGATCTCCGGTAACATATAGCATGATCATTCCTCCTGAGTCAAATCAGGAAAGCCTTCTGTTATCTCTTGTATGATTTGGAATTGGTTACAATTTAGTAAGAGGGCTTTCCAAGAAAAGAGTTAGCTGTTATACTTAGATATAGGAAACGGCAGCTCACAGAAAAGGGGCATTCCATTGTATTTCAGAAAAATCCATCCTACAAGTTTTCCTGCGTTCTGCCAAGTTGCCAGCCGGTGTATTTTTTGCATTTCCGGCACTTTTTATCGTATTACTTTTTATCATATCACATCGAAGGAGAAAGTTCCATGAAAAAAATGCGAAATTTGCTCAGGAAGGCCCTTTGTCTGGCAATTTGCTGCTGCATTGCTGCTGTTTGCATTCCCAGTGTAGAGGCTGCCACTTTTTCTATTGATTTTGACACGGAAAGCGAAGGAATCATCCTGATCAATCTGGATACCCATACGACAGTTTATGAAAAAAACGCGGATGAACGGCTGGAGCCCGCTTCCATTACGAAAATTATGACCTATGCGGTAGTTTGTGACCATGTAGAAGATTTGGAAAACACTATGACCACGGTCAGTCAAAATATCAACGATGAGCTGACCGGAACCGGAAGTTCCATGTCCGGTATTATTGTGGGAGAAGAATTGTCGATTTTGGAACTTCTGAACATGATGATGGTTCCTTCCGGTAATGACGCTGCTTTGGCATTGGCTGAGTATGTGGGCGGCGGAGACTGGCACAAGTTTGTGGATATGATGAACGAAAAAGCGGAAGAGCTGGGATGTCAGGATACCCATTTTGCAAATCCTCACGGCCTTCATGACGACCAGCATTATACCACGCCACGGGATATGGCTTTGATTACTGAATATGCTATGACCCTGCCTTATTTCACGGAGATTACCAACCAGCGTTATTATGAACTGCGGGCCACCAATAAAAGTTCACAACCGCGATATGTTTACACCACCAACAAAATGATTAATCCCAACGATTCCAACGGCGAGTATTACTACCGGTATACCCAGGGCATTAAAACCGGTTCCCATGACCAAGCCGGATATTGTCTGGTTTCCACTGCTATCAAAGGTAACTACAGCTATCTGTGTGTGGCGATGGGATGCCCCTACTATAAAAAAGACGGAACCCAAAACCATCATGGAGAAATGTTGGATTCCAAAAAACTATATGAATGGGCTTTCAATAATCTGGCTATGACATCCGTGGTTTCTCAGGGATCACCGCAAGGAGAAGTCAAACTGGAATATGCCTGGAATAAAGATACCCTTCAGGTGGTAGCTTCTGAAGACTTTAACACCATTCTGCCCGCTTCCGTCAAATCCAGCAGCATTGTGGTAACTACAAATTTACCGGATTCTGTAGAAGCCCCTATCCAAAAAGGCCAAAAAATTGGCACGGCAACCCTCAGTTATGCCGGTCAGGAATTGACTACCATTGACTTGGTGGCCGCGGAATCCGTGGAACGGAGCAATGTCCTTCACACCCTATCTCAGGTGCAATCTGTCATCACCTCCACCTGGTTTATTGCCATTGTGGGCGTCATTATTTTCCTGCTGTTGGTATACATCATCCTTGCCCTGATTTATAATCGCAAAAAGAAAAAGCTTCGCAAGGTAAAGAAATTCAGAAGAATGTAATATAGAAAGGAATCCAGCTGCTTTGGCGGCTGGATTCCTTTTTTGATTTATAAAACAAAATTCCCCTGCTGCTTTTCAGCAACAGGGGAATTTGTATATTTATCGTTGATTAAGCTTTTTTCAAAACGTCTTTCACAACTTCTTCAATATGCTCAGCGCACAAGCCGAATTCCTTCAGCAGGTCAACTGCAGGACCAGAATGGCCAAACACATCGTTTACGCCGATGCGGGTAACCGGTACGGGGCATTCTTCGCACACAACAGCGCTGACAGCCTCGCCCAGACCACCGATAATGTTGTGCTCTTCCACCGTCACAATACGGCCGGTTTCCATTGCCGCCTTCACAATCAGCTCACGATCAATAGGCTTAATGGTATGGATATTGATAACCCGAGCATCAATACCGGCTTCTTCCAGTGCCTTTGCTGCTTTCACAGCTTCTCCTACCATCAGGCCGGTAGCCACAATGGTAATGTCCTTGCCATCCCGCAGCGTAATGCCCTTGCCAATCTCAAACTTGTAATCATCATTGTTGTTGATGCTTTCCACAGCCAGACGGCCCAGACGAATATATACCGGGCCATAGTGCTCGGCAGCAGCCTTAACGGCGGCAATCATTTCATAATGGTCGCTGGGGTTCAGAACTACCATACCGGGAATGGTACGCATCAGAGCGATATCTTCGCAGCACTGATGGGTAGCACCATCTTCACCAGTAGAGATACCCGCATGAGAACCGGCAATCTTCACATTCAGGTGCGGATAGCCAACGGAGTTACGAACCTGCTCAAATGCGCGGCCTGCGGAAAACATTGCAAAAGAAGCGGCAAAAGGAATCTTGCCGCAAGTTGCCAAGCCGGCAGCAATGCCCACCATGTTGCATTCGGCAATACCGCAGTCAATAAAACGGTCGGGATATGCCTTTTTAAAAGTACCGGTTTTGGTAGCAGCAGCCAAATCAGCGTCCAGAACCACTACATTGGGGTTCTCGTTGGCCAGCATCACCAGAGCTTCACCAAAACTTTCTCTTGTAGCCTTTTTCACCATCTCTGCCATTTTATTCAGCCTCCAATTCTGCCAGCGTCTGCTTCAGCTCGTTCATGGCGATTTCATACTGTTCCGCATTGGGGGCGGTACCGTGCCAACCCACCTGATTTTCCATATAGGAAACACCCTTGCCTTTGGTGGTCTTTGCAATAATGGCGCAGGGCTTGCCTTTCACGGTTCTGGCGTGTGCAAAGGCTTCCTCTATTTCATCAAAGCAATGGCCGTTGATGGTCACCACATCAAAACCAAATGCCTCAAATTTCTTGTCAATGGGTTCGGGGCCGCCTACCTGGCCAATAGGTCCATCAATCTGCAGGCCGTTATAGTCCACAATCACGCACAGGTTATCCAGCTTCTTGTGGCCGGCAAACATAGCAGCCTCCCACACCTGGCCTTCTTCAATTTCGCCGTCGCCCAGCAGGGTATAAACACGGTAGTCCTTGTTATCCAGCTTACCTGCCATAGCCATTCCGCATGCAGCAGAGATTCCCTGGCCCAAAGAGCCGGAGCTCATATCCACGCCGGGGGTACCCTTCATATCCGGATGGCCCTGCAGCATAGCGCCGATATGACGCAGGGACTTCAGTTCTTCCATGGGGAAATAACCGCGCAATGCCAGCGCCGCATACAAGCCGGGAGCACAGTGACCTTTGGAAAGTACAAAACGGTCACGGTCAGGATTCTTCGGCTCTTTGGGATCAATGTTCATCTCTTTAAAATACAGATAGGTATACAAATCCGACGCGGAGAGAGAGCCGCCCGGATGGCCCGATTTTGCGTGAAAAACGCCCTCGATAACGCCCATGCGCACCTTACAGGCAGCGATTTTCAGCTGCTTCTTTTCACTGCTGTTCATTGTCTGACCTCCTGTTTTTGTAACTTACTACCACGGCAAACCGGCGGACAGACCGGTTTCTCATGGCAAAAAAGCATAACGAATTCATACAACCCCATCATACCACAGAAAAGGCAAAATTGCAAACAGGTTGTACGTACAAATTAAAATAAATTTATCCGTATTTTTTATCCATTCTTCGCTTTTTCCTAAAATACCCTGCCGATTGTATCTATACGGAAAAAATGGTATACTGAACAAAGAGAAATCATCTTATAAGGAGGAGCTGAGATGCTGAAAGGAAAAACCATTCTGCTGGGCGTTTCCAGCAGCATTGCCGCCTATAAAGCTGCCTCGCTGGCTTCCATGCTGGTCAAACAGCATGCTGATGTCCATGTGTTGATGACCGAAAATGCTACCAAATTCGTCTCTCCCATGGTGTTTGAAACTCTGACAGGAAATAAAGCGCCCGTCGATACTTTTGACCGGTGTTTTCAATTTGATGTGGAACATGTTTCCCTTGCCAAAAAGGCCGACGTGGTTATGGTAGCTCCTGCCACGGCCAATGTCATTGCCAAGCTGGCCCATGGAATTGCCGACGATATGTTGACAACTACTGTTTTGGCCTGCGACTGTCCCAAGCTCATTTCGCCGGCCATGAATACCCGGATGTATGAAAACCCTGTCACACAGGACAATCTGGCTTTGCTGAAACGATACGGATGGCAGATTGTCGAGCCTGCCAGCGGGCTTCTTGCCTACCAGTGTGA
>OBYM01000825.1_pt1 | contig 15318 bp, 15 predicted proteins | sample 1538191 | NCBI WGS metagenome assembly OBYM01 (sample SAMEA2580165, study PRJEB22360) | human gut metagenome | biome: human gut; feature: human-associated habitat; material: faeces | place: Denmark | collected 2008/2010 | reverse complement strand
GGCGGTCGTCACGTTTTTTCCGCAGTGACGCCGCGCAACCACTCCGGCAAGAATATCAATCCAAGCCGTCAGCTGGCCGCCAAAAAGCCGGTCATACCCGTTGAGGTGCTGGGCCAGTACCAACTGGATTTCTTCCGCCACAGAGTCCTGTACACGTTTGGGCTGTAACGATTCCATTTTGTCATCCTCCTGTACCGGCATGGCCGGTGTCATATCAATATTTTCCTATACAGTATACCGCAAAAATCGTTTTGTTACAATCATTCCCCTATTTTATGAAGCGTTTTTTCTGTAAAATTGCAATTTTTTTCTACCCTTATCAAATTTGCCCAAAAAAGAAAGATAAAAATGGAATTTACAAAATGATTTCTTGCAGTGTAAAGAAATCAGTGCTATACTAACAATACAGGCCCTGAAAAGCCCTGGTGAAAGGAAGAAAAACCTTGAAACAAATCAGCATTATCTGCGGCCACTATGGCTGCGGAAAAACTAATTTGTCCCTGAACCTGGCGGTGGAAGCAGCCCAGCAGGGACATCAGGTCACTCTGGTGGATTTGGATGTGGTAAACCCCTATTTCCGTTCATCGGAATATGAAGAGCTGCTTTCCCAATATGGCATCCGGCTGATTAAACCCGTTTATGCCAACTCCACGCTGGATATCCCGTCCCTTTCCCCGGCAGTGTATTCGGTTCTTTCCGGTGAGGATGGCTGGGTGATTCTCGACGTGGGCGGCGATGACGTGGGGGCTACGGCCCTGGGACAGTTCGCCAGGGAAATTGCCCGGCAGCCGTATCAGATGTATTATGTGGTCAACCATTACCGGCCTTTGTCTGCCGGTACGGAGGATACCGTTTCTTTGCTGCGGGAAATCGAAACCGCCGCCCGGCTGAAAGCAACCGGCGTGGTAAACAATTCCCACCTGAAGCAGGAAACCGACGAGGCCTGCATCCTGTCGGCGGTGTCTTATGGAAAGGAAATTGCCGAAAAGCTGGGGCTTCCGCTGTGCTTTACCACGGCCCCCGATACCGTCGCCCCTATGCTGGAAGGTAAAGTGGAAAATCTCCATCCGGTAAAGGTGTATGTCCGGTCCCCCTGGGAATAATCGGGCATCCCCCATCCGCTTTATTTATATTCATAATATATTATAGAAAGCAGAATGTACACCAAGCTATGACTTCGAGGAAGGAGGTGCTGTTTTATGGCACGAATCATTGTAAACGAAGAGATTTGTAAGGGCTGCGGCCTGTGCGCCAACGCCTGTCCCAAAAAGATTATTGGATTTATCAAGGAAAAAACCAACAGCAAGGGATACCATCCGGCCCGTTTGATGGAGCCGGACGAATGTGTGGGCTGCTGTGCCTGCGCCATGATGTGTCCCGACATGGCAATTACCGTGGAACGGTGACAAAAATTGGCTTCGGAAATGTGGAGCCATAGGAAAGGAATGACAAATATGCCCGAAAAGGTATTGATGAAGGGCAACGAAGCCCTGGCAGAAGCCGCTATTCAGGCCGGCTGCCGGTTCTTCTTCGGTTATCCCATTACGCCCCAAACGGAATTGGCGGCGTATATGTCCAAAAGAATGCCCAAGGTGGATGGCACCTATTTGCAGGCAGAGTCCGAGGTGGCGGCCATTAACATGGTACTGGGCGCTTCGGCAGCCGGCGCACGTGTAATGACCTCTTCTTCTTCCCCCGGAGTCAGCCTGAAATCCGAGGGAATTTCCTATATCGCAGGCAGCGATTTGCCTGCTGTGATTATCAACGTACAGCGGGGCGGCCCGGGCCTCGGCGGTATCCAGCCGGGCCAGTCGGACTATTGGCAGGCAACCAAGGGCGGCGGCCACGGCGATTATCATATGCTGGTGCTGGCCCCCTCCACCGTACAGGAAATGGTGGACCTGGTGTCCGACGCTTTCGATTTGGGCGACAAGTACCGCATGCCCGCTATGATTCTGGCGGACGGTATGCTGGGCCAGATGATGGAGCCGGTGGCTTTGCCGGAATCTAAAGGCAAGGCTCTGCCCGAAAAAGAATGGGCGGCAAACGGCCATCAGAACAAGCGGGAGCACCATATTATCAACTCCCTGTACTTACAGCCTCAGAAACTGGAAGACAAAATCCGCGAACGGTATGAGCGGTATCATATGATTGAAGAAAAAGAGCAGCGCGCTGAGTGTTACCGCACCGGGGACGCCGACCTGGTGCTGGTGGCCTATGGTGCCTCTTCCCGTATTGCCCGCAGCGCTGTGAACAAGGCGCGGGAAATGGGCCTGAAGGTGGGCCTGATTCGCCCGATTACCCTGTGGCCCTTCCCGACAAAGGCTCTTAGCAAGGCTGCCAAAACTGCAAAGGCATTTTTGGCGGTGGAAATGAGTATGGGCCAGATGGTGGACGATGTGAAGCTGGCAGTCCAGTGCCAGGTGCCGGTGCACTTCTATGGACGTACCGGCGGCATGATCCCCACCCCCGGCGAGGTGCTGGAGCAGATTGAGAAAATTTTGGGAGGTGACCGGTAATGGGCATCGTATTTCAAAAGCCGAAGGCCATCACGGACGTCCCCATGCACTACTGTCCGGGTTGCACCCACGGCATTATCCACCGGCTGGTGGCAGAGGCCATTGACGAACTGGGCGTAGAGGGACGCACCGTCGGTGTGGCTTCGGTTGGCTGCTCGGTTATGAGCTATGACTATTTTGCCTGCGATATGGTGCAGGCCCCCCATGGCCGCGCACCGGCAGTGGCAACCGGACTGAAACGGGCCATTCCCGACAACGTGGTGTTTACCTATCAGGGCGACGGCGACCTGGCCGCTATCGGTACGGCGGAAACCGTCCATGCGGCAACCCGCGGCGAAAATATCACCGTGATTTTTGTCAACAACGCCATTTACGGCATGACCGGCGGCCAGATGGCCCCCACCTCCCTCCCGGGACAGGTGACCCAGACCACCCCTTATGGCCGCGACGTAAAAACTGCCGGTTATCCCATCCGAATCTGCGAAATGCTGGCAACCTTGGACGGCGTTGCATTGGCGCAGCGTGTGACCGTTGACAGTGTCCGCCACATTGCCGAAGCCAAAAAGGCCATCAAAAAGGCTTTCCAGAACCAGCTGGAAGGCAGAGGGTATTCCATTGTGGAAGTGCTTTCTACCTGCCCCACCAACTGGGGACTTTCTCCCACCGAGGCACTGGAATGGCTGCGGAATAATATGATGCCCTATTATCCTCTGGGCGTCTATAAGGATGTAACAAAGGAGGATGCGGTATGAGCCTGCAAAAAGATTTGAATATCGTATTGGCCGGTTTTGGCGGGCAGGGCATCCTGTTTGCCGGAAAAGTGCTGGCTTATGCCGGTTTGCAGGAAGGAAAGGAGATTTCCTGGCTGCCCTCCTATGGTCCCGAAATGCGCGGCGGTACTGCCAATTGCAGCGTGTGCATTTCCCATGAGGCCATCGGTTCTCCCCTGGTGGTGACGCCCAACGTGCTGGTGGCTATGAACCTGCCTTCTCTGGATAAATTTATCGATGCAGTGGAGCCCGGCGGGCTGGTGCTGGTGGACAGCAGCCTTATTGATAAAAAGGTAGAGCGCACCGATGTGAAGGTGTGCTATGTGCCCGCTACCCGTATGGCGGAGGACAACGACCTGAAGGGTCTGGCAAATATTTTGCTGTTGGGCCGCATGTATGCAGAGCTTCCCTTCTGTTCGGAAGAAAATCTGGACAACGGCCTGCAAAAATGTATTCCCGCCCGCAAGGCAGCCATGCTGGATATGAACCGCAAGGCTTTTGCATTGGGACGCAGTACAAAAGAATAATTTGGTATCAAAAAGCCGCAGAACTTTTTTAAGAAGCTCTGCGGCTTTTTTCTATGAAGTTTAGCGGTCGGATTTGTGTATCTTCTCATAGAAGAATCGTGTGATAAATAGAGGAAGTTGAAAATTTTTAGAAAAATACACTAAAAAATTATGGGTTTCTTCGTGTGTCTCATTCGATAATAATTCTTCTTAAGAAAATTATATGTTTTTTGGTATGATATACTAAATTGAAAACGAATTTGGAGTTATTATTGTTATAAAATTAACAAACCGCTTTTATGGTTCAGCTTTTTTAGTTCCTGCATCGGATTGCTTATCATAACAATATTAGCTGCTTATTTTTGTACATTTAAAAATTCTCAACAGGGAGGAATTCGTTTATGCAGAAGCGTATCAGCAATTTACCTTTTAAGGGTACGCCGGAACAGGAAGAAAAGCTGCGTGCCATTATTGCTGAACACAAAGGCCAGCAGGGCGCTATTATGCCGGTCCTGCAGAAGGCCCAGGAGGTTTATGGCTATCTGCCCATGGAAGTGCAGGCTATGGTAGCCGAGGGACTCGGAGTTTCGTTGGAAGAGGTTTTTGGTGTATCGACCTTTTATTCTCAGTTTTCCCTTACCCCCAAGGGACAGTATAATATTTCCATCTGCCTGGGCACCGCTTGTTATGTAAAGGGCGCTGCCGCTGTGATGGATAAGGTGACGGAGATTTTGGGAATCCAGCCGGAGGAATGTACAGCGGACGGAAAGTTTTCCCTTACAGCCTGCCGGTGTGTGGGCGCTTGCGGTTTGGCCCCGGTTCTCACGGTGAACGAGGATGTGTATGGCCGTCTGACTCCAGACGAAGTGCCGGGCATCCTGGCTAAATATCAGTAAGCCGTCATGCGGGAGCTTTCACTGAATGTAATGGATGTGGCCCAGAATTCTATTACGGCCGGGGCATCGCTGATTGAAATTCGCGTGGAGGAGGACCGGCACAAGGGAGAATTGGTCATTTCTATTTTGGACAACGGAAAAGGTATGAGCAAAGAACAGGTCCGGCGGGTGGTTGACCCGTTTTTTACCACACGTACTACCAGAAAGGTAGGTCTTGGCGTACCGCTTTTTAAGATGGAGGCGGAAATGACTGGCGGTGATTTTTCTGTGCGGTCAGAGCTCGGAAAGGGGACGGAGGTTCGGGCCCGCTTTATTACCACTCATGTGGATATGATCCCGCTGGGAAACATTAACGATACAATGGTTTTGTTGATTTCCTGCAATCCGGACAGGGATTTCCTGTTTATCCATCAGATAGACGACAAGAAACTGGAGCTGGATACCCGCCAGCTTCGCGAGGTTTTGGGGGAGGACGTCCCACTGAATGAACCGGACGTGGTGCAGTGGATTCGCGGCTATTTGCAGGAACAAACCGATTTATTATAAGGAGGAGCACTTCATGAAGTCTTTAGCAGAATTGCAGGCCATTCGAGATAAAGCGCGGGCGCAAATCAGCCTGCGGGAAAATTCCGATAACAGTATTCGCGTGCTGGTGGGTATGGCTACCTGCGGCATCGCGGCCGGCGCCCGGCCAGTCCTCACCACTTTGGTGGACGAGGTGGCAAAGCGTCAGCTGAATAACGTGGTGGTTACCCAGACCGGCTGCATCGGCATCTGCCAGTTTGAGCCGGTGGTGGAAGTAGTGACCCCCGACGGGGATAAGACCACCTATGTGAAGATGACCCCCGAAAAGGCCCTTCGGGTGGTAAACGACCATTTGGTAAACGGCAACGTGGTGACCGAGTACACCATTGGCGCCAACAGCTGATAGAAGGAGGTTGCAGAAATGTTTCGTTCTAACGTACTGGTGTGCGGCGGTACCGGCTGCACCTCCTCCAACAGCGAGCTGATTATCCAGCGGCTGAAAGAGGAAATCAAGGCAAAGGGCCTTGAGAAAGAAGTCAATGTGGTTCGTACCGGCTGCTTTGGCCTGTGCGCCCTTGGCCCCATTATGATTGTGTATCCCGAGGGTTCCTTCTACAGCATGGTGACCCCCGAGGATGTGCCCGAGATTGTGGAGGAGCATCTGCTCAAGGGCCGTATTGTCAAGCGTCTGCTGTATCAGGAGACCGTGGTGGACGACAATACCGTCAAGTCCCTGAACCACACCCCCTTCTATGAGAAGCAGAAGCGCGTGGCTCTTCGCAACTGCGGCGTGATTAACCCGGAGAAAATCGAAGAATACATTGCAGTGGACGGCTATGCTGCTTTGGGTAAGGCGCTGACCGAGATGACCCCTCAGCAGGTTATCGATGAGATTACCAAGTCCGGCCTGCGTGGCCGCGGCGGTGCAGGCTTCCCCACCGGAAGAAAGTGGAGCTTTGCCGCTGCCAACCATGCCGATCAGAAGTATGTTTGCTGTAACGCTGACGAAGGCGACCCCGGCGCTTTTATGGACCGCTCCGTGCTGGAAGGCGACCCCCATGCTGTGCTGGAGGCCATGGCCATTGCTGCCTATGCTATCGGCGCTTCCCAGGGCTATATTTATGTCCGCGCCGAGTACCCCATTGCCGTCAAGCGCTTGCAGATTGCCATTGAACAGGCCCGTGAATACGGCCTGCTGGGCAAGAATATTTTTGACACCGATTTCTGTTTTGATATTGATTTGCGTTTGGGCGCAGGCGCATTCGTCTGCGGCGAGGAAACCGCTCTGATGACCTCCATCGAAGGCAAGCGCGGCGAGCCCCGTTGCCGTCCGCCCTTCCCGGCTGTCAAGGGACTGTTCGGAAAGCCCACCATTTTGAACAACGTGGAAACCTATGCTAACGTTGCCCAGATTATCCTGAAGGGTGCCGACTGGTTCGCCTCTATGGGTACCGAGAAATCCAAGGGCACCAAGGTCTTTGCACTGGGCGGCAAAATCAAGCACACCGGCCTGGTGGAAGTCCCGATGAGCACCACTCTGCTGGAAATTGTCGAGGAAATCGGCGGCGGTGTTCCCAATGGCCGCAAGTTTAAGGCTGCTCAGACCGGCGGTCCCTCCGGCGGATGTATCCCGGCCCAGCATCTGGATGTGCCTATTGACTACGATAACCTGCTGGCCATCGGTTCTATGATGGGTTCCGGCGGTTTGATTGTGATGGATGATACCACCTGTATGGTGGATATTGCCAAGTTCTTCTTGGAATTCACCGTGGATGAGTCCTGCGGCAAATGTACCCCCTGCCGGATCGGCACCAAGCGTTTGCTGGAAATCCTGAATAAGATTACCAGCGGCAACGGTACGCTGGAGGATATCGACCGGCTGGAAGAGTTGTGCCACTACATCAAGGAGAACGCCTTGTGCGGCCTGGGCCAGACGGCTCCCAACCCGGTGCTCTCTACCCTGCACTTCTTCCGTGACGAGTATATCGCCCACGTGACCGAGAAGCGCTGTCCCGCCGGTGCCTGCAAGGCATTGACCAACTATTATATCGATCCTGACAAGTGTAAGGGATGCACCCTGTGCGCCCGGAACTGCCCGGTAAACGCCATCAGCGGCACCGTGAAGCAGCCTCATGTCATCGATACCCAGAAATGTATCAAGTGCGGCGCCTGCATGGAGAAGTGCAAGTTCAGCGCCATTGTGAAGAGATAAGAAAGGAGTGTGCCTGAAAATGGAAAATACAGTCAATATCAAAATCAACGGCATGCCCCTCTCGGTGCCCGCCGGTTCCACCATTTTGGAAGCTGCCCGGTATGCGGGAATTGACATCCCCACCCTGTGCTTCCTGAAAGACATGAACCAGATTGGCGCCTGCCGTATGTGCGTGGTCGAAGTGAAAGGCGCCCGTTCCCTGGTTGCGTCCTGCGTATATCCGGTGAACGAGGGCATGGAAGTGTTCACCAATACCCCCAAGGTGCAGAAATCCCGGAGAATGACCCTGGAAATGCTGCTTTCCGTTCACGACCGCCACTGCCTGTCCTGTAAGCGCAGCGGCACCTGTGAACTTCAGGCCCTGTGCCAGGAGCTGGGCGTGGAGCAGGACGACCGCTTTGACGGCGATGTGCCCGACAGTATTGTGGATGAATCCTGCAGCCATCTGGTTCGCGATAACTCCAAATGTATCCTCTGCCGCCGCTGCGTGGCTGCCTGTGAACAGCAGCATGTGGGCGTTATCGGCCCCAACGGCCGCGGCTTTGATACCCATATCGCCTGCGCCTTCGAGCGTCCCCTGGCCGAGACTACCTGCGTCAACTGCGGCCAGTGCATCGTGGCATGTCCCACCGGCGCCCTTCTGGAAAAAGACCAGTGCCAGGAGGTGCTGGACGCCATCAACGACCCCGAGAAAATCGTCATCGTCCAGACTGCGCCGTCTATCCGCGCAACCTTGGGCGAGTGCTTTGGAATGCCCATCGGCACCAACGTGGAGGGCAAAATGGTTGCCGCTCTGCGCCGGCTGGGCTTCGATAAGGTTTTCGACACCGACTTCGGCGCCGATATGACCATCATGGAAGAGGCCACCGAGTTTATCCATCGTGTGAAAGAGGGCGGCCCCCTGCCCATCATCACTTCCTGTTCTCCCGGATGGGTCAAGTTCTGCGAGCATTACTTCCCGGATTTGCTCCCCAACGTGTCCACCTGTAAGAGCCCTCAGCAGATGACCGGCGCTCTGATCAAAACCTGGTATGCAGAGAAGGAAGGCATCGACCCCAAGAAGATCGTGTCCGTTTCCATTATGCCCTGTACTGCCAAGAAGTTTGAGGTAGGCCGTGACGACGAGGACGCCGCAGGGGTTCCCGACGTGGACATTGCGCTGACTACCCGTGAGCTGGCCCGCCTGATTAAGGGCGCACAGCTGAACTTTGCCCGTCTGCCCGACGAGAAGTTCGACGACGCCATGGGCGTTTCCACCGGTGCAGCCACCATCTTCGGCGCAACCGGCGGCGTGATGGAGGCAGCTCTCCGTACCGCAGCCGAGGTGCTGGAAGGCAAGCCTTTGGAGAAGGTGGAATTCAATGAAGTGCGCGGCACCGAGGGCTTCAAAGAGGCTACCTATAAAGTGGCAGGCATGGACGTGAAGGTGGCGGTGGTCAGCGGCCTGAACAATGCCAACGCCCTGTTGGAAAAGGTGCGCAGCGGCGAAGCCAACTACCAGTTTATCGAGGTCATGTGCTGCCCCGGCGGCTGTGTCAACGGCGGCCAGCCCATTCAGCCGGCATCGGTTCGCAACTTTACGGATTTGAAAGCGCTGCGTGCCAAGGCTCTCTATGACCAGGACAAGGCGATGCCCCTGCGCAAGAGCCACGAGAACCCCATCCTCAAGAAGTGCTATGAGGAGTACCTGGGTGAACCCGGCGGCCACAAGGCCCACGAGATTCTGCATACCAGCTATGTAGCCAGAAAGAGGTTCTGATTTTTAAGGGCTTCTCCCTTTCGTTTAACAAGTACCCGTACAGGACAGTGACCCGCTGTTTTGTACGGGTTTCTTTTTTGGAAAAGTTAGGGAAAGGAAAGAAGGGAAGCAGGGAAAAAGCCGTCAGCAAAACTCCCTTGTATCCATTTTTCAAAATCAAAAGAAGCGAAGCCTATCTTTCTTTTTATTCTTCTCTTTCTTATCTTTCTTCTATTGTTGTTAGGAGTTTGTTAGCTGTTTGTTAGCTGCCTGTTGATTACTTGTCCTTGTGCTTGCCCTTTTGTCTGTTGGGAGGATGGCTGTTGATGGGGATTTTTCCCGTTGTTGCTGGTCTTTTTTCCATTTACTGGCTTGTCCCTCTGGTTGTCCCATGGCTTGCCCTTTTTGGGTGTTATAAATGCTTCTCCGGCTCGGGTTCGGGAACAGACTGGTATAAATCATACTTCTTCACGGTGATAATGGTATAGCGGGCGGTGGCTTTCCGGGCAATTTCCCCTGTTTTTTCCAGATGTTTCAGGGCAGTGCGCACCTGCTGTATGGACATGCCCGTCTGTTTATGCAGGGAGTGGAGGGAGGTGATGAATTGCCCCCGTTCACAGCGGATGCCCTCGAATATTCCCGGTTTCCAGTTGGCCATGAGCAGGCAGTGCAGGAACAGGGATTTGGTGCACAGGTCCGTATACCAGCCCCATTCCAGTATTTTGCGGCTGACCTTGACAAAGCTTTTTTCCAGATATTCCTTCACGAGAAACGCCTCCTTTTTGCGCCTGAGCGGCTTGTGCTTTTATTGTAGCGGAAACCGGAAAAGATTTCTCCCCGGTTTTGTTGGCCGCAAGGGGAAAAACAGGGGGAGAAAGCCCGGTTCTATTGCGTTTTTACAAAAAATAAGGTATGCTGAAAGCAATATTCGGAAAAGGGGAGAAGGTATGGTACAGGCCAAAAAAACAAAGCTGCATCCCATACAGTGGGGACTGCTGGCGATTCCGGCGGCGGGGGGGGTGCGGGTTGGCGCGCCGCGCGCGCGTGGCGGGGGCGGTGTGGTTTGCCCAGCCGCTGCTGATTGGATTTTTGGGAGTCGGGAGCGTAATTGGCTGGGGAGGATGTTTGATAGCGGCGGCACTGATTGTGTTTGTGCCGGGGATGGCTCGGAAAGGGGGCGGAAACAAGGTGGCGGCCTGGATGGTGACGGGGGTTTTTCTGGCCGGGGTTCTCTGGTGCGGGTATCTCACCGCGCTGATTTTTTCGGCCAGCGCCAACACGCCCCCGGATTCCGCCACGGTGCCTGGTACAGCCGGATGGCAGGCCCAGCCGCTCGCTGCAAAGCCGCATTGATAAGGCCGCGGAATATTTGCAGGAGCACCCGGAGGCAGTGTGCATTGTCAGCGGCGCCCAGGGCAGCGTGGAGCCGGAAAGCGAGGCCTCGGTAATGGCGCGGGAGCTAACAGCCCAGGGGATTGACTCGGAGCGGATTATCCAGGAGGACCAGTCTTTTGACACCCAGGAAAACATGGCCTATTCGGCAAAGCTCATAGAGCAGCTGGGGCTTTCCCGGGAGGTGGCGGTGGTCACCGACGATTATCACGAGTTCCGGGCAGGGGAACTGGCCAAACAAGCCGGGCTGATTCCCTATGCCGTTCCCGCCCAGTCCATCCCGCATCTTTTCCCGGCAAACTATGGGCGGGAGCTGATTTCTTTGACCAAGTTCTTTGTGGAAAAGTGGATATAATCTTTGATAGAAGCAGTCAGCCGGCAGGTGGTTTTCCTGTCTCCAAAGCTGACTGCTTTTTTTTATTTTTATCATGATAGACAGGGCAATGGTTTTATGGTAATATACTCTTAGAGATCACTCGATTTATGAGGGAAAAACGGTAAAGTGAAAAAGGAGGCTGTCTGAAAATGCCAATGGTTTTTGCTTTTTGGAAAAAACATCGTGTGCTGGCTGCCGTTTTGGCAGTGGTACTGGTAGCGGCAGCGGTTTCGGTTGGCTTGCTGCTGCGTGAGGGGCAATCGAAGGTGCCGGACGATTTTTCTCCTTTTGGCCGCGCGGATTTTCAGAGGCAGGATGACTCGAACATTGTATATCCTCCTGTCAACGGAATCCCCATTCCCACTGGGGATGAAATGCCGGTAGATTTGGACAGAGTGGTACTGGGGGACAACTGCTCGTGGCCACAGCAGCAGGCCAAACGCTGGCTGCAGCTTACTCTCTGGCAGGAAGAAGAGCTGAATGACGCCGGGGTCCCCTTGTTCCAGCCGGCAGACCCGGTTACCATTTTGTTCTATACTCTGGAGGAGGAGCCTTCTTCACCGGCTGCGTTTTTCTATCGGGGGAAGTATGTGCTGGCAACGGTGGGGGGAAAGCCCAAAGAAGTATTGCAGCCCGACTATTTTATCAGTCTTTTCGATTCGGCGCAGAAGTGCCCCGGAATTGACGATATCAATTGGAAAACGATTTTTTCCTGGCTCTATTACGCATAAGATTGCCGGCAGGCAGGGGTCTTTTTCACCTCTGCCTGCTGTTTTTTCTGTTTCCTTTTCCAGGGAAAAGACAAAATTGCCGCCCTTTTTGCGTATCTTCCCGCGGCTTTTGTTGAAATGCACTGTTTTTCCCCGAGCCCTTGACTTTTTCGCCGATTTAGGCGTATTATGAACGTGATGTAGTTATCCTTTTTAACTATTTATTTCCATTTCGCACAACAATTTTCTTTGATAATTAGGTGTATCCTATAATTTGTTGTGAAAACCAACTATTTGTTGACAATCCCTTTCAGACGGGCTGCTGCCCGTTGGATTCTGCCCTTCGAGGTGAAATGCATTCCATGAATCAATCCATGTACCGGGCGGCGGCAGAGGTTTCTCTTTTTTGCCGCCTGAACCTCCGGCAAAAAATCAATATCCCCATACGGCGCAGTGATATGGGAGTGTTGATGTATCTTTATAGCGCGCAGGAAGAGATTACCCCTGTTTCTGTCAGCGATTTTATGGGGATTTCCCGCCCCTGTACTACGGCCTTGCTCAAGCGGCTGGAGGGGGATGGGTATATCCTTCGCAGTCCAAGCCAATCGGATGGACGCAGCTACACGCTTTCTCTGACTGAAAAAGGGCGGCAATTGATTGCTGCTGCTCACGAAGAGTATGAGCGCTCTATGCAGGCGCTGGAAAAGGAAATGGGCATCGACCGGTTCCGGCTTTTTCTGGAACTGATTGAGCAGTCCAACTCGATTCTTCGAAAAAAACTTTGAGTAGGGCACACGCCCTTTTGGAGACAGCCTTTAACAGAGAGGAATGGTTATTGATGATGAAAATCGGACTGGATGTAGGCTCTACCACCATCAAATGCGTGGTGCTGGACGAGCAGGAAAACATCCTTTATAAATCCTACGAACGCCACTACTCCCAGATTACCGAGAAAATGGCGGAGCTGCTGCAAAAAATTCAAAAGGAATTCGTCGGCCAACAGGACGCCATGGTTTCCGTATCCGGCAGCGCCGGAATGGGCATTGCAGAAAGCTGCTCCCTTCCCTTTATTCAGGAAGTGTATGCTACCCGTCTGGCCCTGAAAAAGCTGATTCCCGATGCGGATTCTGTGATTGAGCTGGGCGGCGAGGATGCCAAAATTCTGTTTCTCACCGGTGGTCTGGAAGTCCGTATGAACGGCTCCTGTGCAGGCGGCACCGGTGCTTTTATTGACCAGATGGCCACCCTTTTGAATATTACCCCCGACGAAATGAACGAGCTTGCCAAGGAGCACGAGAAAATTTATACCATCGCTTCCCGGTGCGGCGTGTTCGCCAAAACCGACGTGCAGCCTCTTTTGAACCAGGGCGCAAGAAAGAGCGATGTGGCTGCCAGTATCTTTGCGGCAGTTGCCAACCAGACCATCGCCGGTTTGGCACAGGGACGGCCTATCACCGGCAAGGTGGTGTATTTGGGCGGCCCCCTCACCTTCCTCTCGGAGCTGCGGGCAGCTTTTGATACCGCCCTTTCCACCAAGGGACTGTGCCCCGACAACTCCCTGTACTTTGTGGCATTGGGCGCGGCTTATAACAGCGAGATTGCCGTTGACCTGAACACCGCCCTGAAAAATGTCTCGGAATACAGCGGTCACGCTTCCTTCCTGTTTATCCCGCCCCTGTTTAACAGCCAGGAAGAATACGACGAGTTCAAAGCCCGCCACGAAGAATGTAAGGCTCCCAGGGCAGAGCTGGAAGGCTATACCGGCAAGTGCTTTTTGGGCGTGGACGCCGGTTCCACCACTGTCAAGGCGGTTTTGCTGGACGAGCAGGGAAGACTGCTGGACTCCATCTATCAGAGCAACGCCGGCAACCCGGTGCCCATTATCCGGGAATACCTTTTGAACCTGTATAACAATCACCCCGGGATTCATATTGTCACCGGCGCTGTTACCGGCTATGGCGAGGAACTGCTGAAAAATGCCTTTGCCATTGAATACGGCATTGTGGAAACAGTGGCCCACTTTACCGCCGCCAAGACCTTTATGCCCGATGTGGACTTTGTTATCGACATCGGCGGCCAGGACATGAAGTGCTTTAAAATCCGCAACGGCGCCATTGACAATATTTTCCTGAACGAAGCCTGTTCCTCCGGCTGCGGCTCTTTCCTCCAGACCTTTGCCAATACTCTGGGCTATGACATTGCCGAGTTTGCCAAAATGGGCCTGTTCGCCAAGCACCCGGTAGATTTGGGCTCCCGCTGCACCGTGTTTATGAACTCCTCTGTGAAGCAGGCTCAGAAGGACGGCGCTACCACCGAGGATATTTCCGCCGGCCTTTCCGTCAGCGTGGTGAAGAATGCCATCTATAAGGTCATCCGGGCTGCCTCTGCCGAAGAGTTGGGCCGCCGCATTGTGGTGCAGGGCGGTACCTTCCTCAACGATGCCGTGCTCCGTGTGTTTGAAAAAGAGCTGGGCGTCAACGTGATCCGCCCTGATATTTCCGGTTTGATGGGCGCTTATGGCGCAGCTGTCTATGCCATGAGCCGCTGGAACAAACAGCCCGACGAGAGTAAGAGCATTATTTCCAAAGAAGAACTGGAAAATTTTGTCCACGAAGTCCATGTGACCTCCTGCGGCCTGTGCAGCAACCACTGCCGCCTGACGGTCAACGTCTTTGGCGGCAACCGTCGGTTTATCGGCGGCAACCGCTGTGAGAAGCCTGTGACCCGCCCAGCTCCCGCGGTGGTGAGGAGCCTGCGGCCCGCCGCTCCGGTGCTGGGGACGAACTGGATTTGTATACCTATAAGCTGAACAAGCTCCGCTCCTATGAGCCCCGTGAAGGCAAGCGCGGCAAAATCGGCATCCCCATGGGCCTGAATATGTACGAGCTGCTTCCCTTCTGGCACACCTTCTTCACCCGTCTGGGCTTTGAAGTGGTGGTGTCCCCGGTTTCCAGCCGTGAATTGTATATCGAAGGCCAGCACACCATCCCCTCCGATACCGTGTGCTTCCCGGCCAAGCTCATGCACGGCCACGTGATTGCCCTGCTGAAAGAGGGCGTGGACCATATCTTCTATCCCTGCATGTCCTATAACTTCGACGAGAACCTGGGCGATAACCACTATAACTGCCCGGTGGTGGCCTATTACCCCGAAGTGATTTCCGCCAATATGCCCGAGCTGGAACACGCTACCTTTATTAAGGATTATGTGGGCATTCACCGCCGGAAGGACTTCCCCGGCAAGATGACCGAGATTCTCGGCCAGTATTATGAGGGCATCTCCATTCATGACGTAAAGACCGCTTCCGACGCCGCCTATGACGCCTATTCCTGCTATCTGGAAGATGTGCGCCATCAGGGCGAGGTGATTATTGAAAAGGCCCGGGAGAAAAAGCTCCCCATTATCGTCCTGAGTGGCCGTCCCTATCATCTGGACCCCGAAATCAACCACGGCATCAACAAGCTGATTACCAGCCTGGGTGCGGCGGTAGTCTCCGAGGACTCCGTCAGCTTCCACGAGCACCGGTTCCGCACCGGCGTGCTCAACCAGTGGACCTATCACGCCCGGCTGTATGCAGCGGCCAAATACATCGCCGACCAGCCCGACATGAACCTGGTGCAGCTGGTGTCCTTCGGCTGCGGCGTGGACGCCATCACCGACCGCCGGAGCATCAT
>OBYM01000822.1_pt1 | contig 15356 bp, 16 predicted proteins | sample 1538191 | NCBI WGS metagenome assembly OBYM01 (sample SAMEA2580165, study PRJEB22360) | human gut metagenome | biome: human gut; feature: human-associated habitat; material: faeces | place: Denmark | collected 2008/2010 | reverse complement strand
TGTTTGTTCCTCTGGTGGAAAATGGTTATATCGAAGAAAACAATCCTGTGACCGAATTGGTGGCGCGGGATTATCTGTCCGCTTTTGCCAATCAAAAACCGGACACCCTGGTTTTAGGCTGTACCCATTATCCGCTGATCGCTCCACTGATCGGTCAGATCATGGGCAGCGGCACTGTTTTAATTGACCCCGGGCGGGAAACCGCCCGGCTGGTAAAAGAATATCTTTCCGCTCATGGCCTGCAGGCTGATGAAGGGGAAGGCCAAACCCGTTATTTCGTCTCCGCCGATACCGAGGATTTCGACGCTATTGCCGCTCGTTTTCTTGGTCATCCCCTGGAACGCCCGGTGGAACATGTGGACGTAGACGATCTGTGCCGGTAGAAAGGATTTCCATTGAAAAAGGACGTTATAATTACCATAAAGGGCACCCAATTCGCTGATGATGAACAGGATTCGGTGGAACTGACCACCGTAGGTCTGCTGTATCGGCGGGGAAACGCCTACTATATTTGCTACAACGAATCGGAGGCTACCGGTTTTGACGGCGCAAAAACCACCCTGAAAGTGGAGGGGGATCGAAGAGTTACCATGCGCCGCACCGGAGACAATATGCGTTCCCAACTGATTATCGAAAAAGGCCAGCGCCACCAGTGCTTTTACGATACCGGATACGGCACGATGATGCTGGGCATTTCCGGCGACGACATTACCTCTTGTCTAAATGATAGCGGCGGACACCTGCAGGTGCGTTACACATTGGATGTCAACGCCAGCATGGCCAGTGAAAATGAACTGCAGGTGGATGTGGAAGAGTACTATCCTTCCTGACGAGGACGGTAAGCGGTATGGAACCAGGATACGGCAGTATTGCGTATACATCACGGCAGCTGCAGCAGCTTTTGCAAAAGGCATTGGAGCAGGTCTTTCCCAATTGTAAAACCAAACAGATCCCGATTAGGACAAGCTTTCTGAACGGGCAGGGAGTGTTTTCTTCCGGCCTTGCCTTTGTTTGCGCCGCATCAAAAGGGATTTCTCCTGCTGAAGCGGCGGACAGGTTGTCGGTCTTTTTGCCAGGAGAAGATCTTCTTTTTTCCAAGATAGAGAAAAACAGCGGTTATCTGAATTTTCACCCATCCCCGCGGTGGTATACCGAAAGCGCCTCTTTTCTTTTGCGGAGCGCTTCTTTTTCAGCTTGGCATTTTACCGAGGAGGATTTTGGTTTTTTCTGTACTTCTTCTCCCGCCGTGGCTGAACTGCAAAAATCTTTTGTCCGGTTGTGCAGCATTTTACGAAATTGCCAAGCCGAAGGGATGCTGTCCCTTCCCTGTCCGGACTGCGCATTGGCATTGTTAGACAAACCGCAGGAGCTGGCTCTTATTTTTTCCCTCGCACGGCTGGCAGATGCCAAAAGCCAAAGTCTTTTGCCTATTCTGCTGGAAACAGCACGGGCTTTTTGTTTTTTTTATGACAGCCGACGAGTCTGGTCCCCACGGCCTCATCTTACCGCGGCACGGGCAGCGCTGTGTCTGACTTGCGCCGCTTGGATACAGCAAGGTCTTCAGCAAACGGGACTCTGGCCCGAGAAAAAGTTTGAAAAGGTGCTGTTTTCCCATTTTGACATCAAGGACCAAGGATGATAAATTTTTGTGAAAATTTCCACTGTATGCAAAAAATCAGCGGTTTTGCCGCACTGATATTATGAACCCATAAGGGTGGTGACAACATGAATATCGATTTCCAACTGGTGGAGGGGGCCAAAAAAGGCGACAGCGAATGTTTTTCTCAATTATATGAACTGGTTCAGGACGACTTGTATAAATATGCCTTGTATGCCTTAGGTAACGCTCATGACGCCGAGGACGTGGTGGCGGAAACCTTTTTGGAGGCATTCCGCGGTATTTCCAAACTGCGGGAGGCCGACGCTTTCAAAGGATGGATTTTTAAAATCCTGTCTATCCGCATCAAGCGGCGTATTTCCCGATATGTCAAGGAGAAAAATCAGCTTCAAATCGAGGATTTTGCCGCTGATTCCGCTTTGCGCACCGACGGAATGGATTCTGCTGTCATCGCCCGAACGGATCTTTTGCAGGCTTTGACGATCCTTTCTCCTCAGGAAAGGATGATTCTTTCTTTATCGGTACTTTATGGATACACCACCAAACAGATTTCGCAGATGCTGCGCTGTCCGCATGGTACTGTCAGTTCTAAACTGCACCGCAGCCTGCAAAAATTAAAAAAACAAATGGAAGAGAGGTGATACAAATGAGTCGTTCAAACCCTGCGGAAGATTTTTCTCAAATCAAAAAACAGTTGCAGCAGCTGGACCAACAGATCCCGGTTCCGTTTGCTGCCACAGCAAAGGGGATGAAAGACCGTTTGTCGTTGCCCGCCGCTGCTAAACCCCACCTATCTCATAAATGGGTTTGGTCTGCTGCTTTTTTCCTGTTATTGGCCATCGGATATGGGCTGTGGATGCCGCTTTCGCCGTTTGTTGCAACCGACAACACTGCTGCTGGAACCGGCGGTGAAGCTCAGCCCGAGGCAGCACAAAAATTCTGCGATACTGACGAGGCTGTACCATATGAACTGGCTGAAGCGCCCGAAAGCGGAGCATTTTCCCAAAATTTCGCTGTTTCTTCTGCCCTGCGCGGAACGCTGGACGGCAGCACCGATGGTTTGAACGAAAAAAAAGCAGCCTACTATCCAGCGGAGAGCTATGGTCAAATTCAATTGGCTTTGAGTACGATTCCTTCATCTGACAGCAGTCTGCCCGCTCTTTCCCAAAACAGCGATTCTGATTTTCTGCCGGGGGCAGACTGCTCCGTTTCCATGGTGGACCACACCTATCAGTATACCCTTACCTGTACGCCGGAAGGGGCCTCTCGTCTGGATATCCGCAGCGCATCCGACGGCGCCCTGCTTTCGCGAACGGACGTTAACTGTATCCACGGCACATTATTTACAGAAGGACAAATGCTGGTGCTGGCCGGGGAATGCGCGCAGGGGACACAACTGCAATTTTTTGACATTTCCGATCCAACCAACCCGATTTTGCATCGTACCTTGGTGCAGGAGGGTTGCTATCTGGGGGCCTGGAAAGCAGATGGCTCCTTACTGGTCAGTTCTGTCTACCAAGTAAAAGACGCCGTGGATTTTATTCCCGGCATTTATGACAGCAGCAGCGACCAAAAAAAGCTTTTAGCGGCAGATCAGATCCTTTTGTCGGATACCTGTTCCTCCGCTTCTTTTGCCGTTGTTACCGCAGTTTCTCTCTCGTCTGACACGGGATACGCTTCTTTCGCCGTTTTGGGTGGTAGCAGTGTGACTTTCTCCTCCGGTGAACTGACGGTATCTACTGTAGGAAATGAATCCGTTTTTTCTATCCAACAGGAACAGCTGCAGCAAAAAGAAAATGAAGTGGACTGACAAGTATGGTTTTTTTAATCACGGGCGCCTCGCACACGGGTAAAACCGCACTGGCCCAAAAAATATTAGAGGAATACGGCTATCCTTACCTTTCTATCGACCATCTTAAGATGGGGCTCATCCGCAGCGGGTATACCAATTTGACCCCGGAGGATGATGATAAACTGACAGAGTATCTGTGGCCTATTATCCGTGAAATCGTCAAAACGGCGATTGAAAACCAGCAAAACCTGGTGATAGAAGGATGTTATATCCCTTTTGACTGGACCGCAGATTTTAATGATTTTTACCGTAAAAACATCCGATTTATCTGTCTGGTGATGTCAGAAAAATATATTGCCAACCATTTTGCTTATATCCAAAAGTTTGCCAGTGTCATTGAGAACAGGCTGGACGATTCTTACTACACGGCAGAATCGGCAGCAGCGGAAAACCGGGAAAATTGGAAAATGTGCAAAAAATATAGCTGTGATTACATTTTGATTGACGATTCCTATGAGGTAAAAATTCCTTTTCCTCCCCCGACATCCCTATGATGGTGCTCTCTTTGCGAGAATATATTTGAAAAAATGCACAAAAAGGAAGCAGGTTAAATTTTCCTGCTTCCTTTTTTATTTACAATCATGTATAATAAAAATAGTTTTGTGCGGAAGGATGTGCCGGTTTTGGATTTGAATGCCTTTACGGCCGGTGTGGAGCCTGGTGGCCTCACCCATGGCTATGAAATCAAAATTTTGGTTTGCTATCTTTTAGGGCAGATTGGTACCGGCATGACCTTTACCCAGATCAGTGACGCACTGCTGCACCGCGGTCTGGTAAACTATTTCGAGCTGGCGAATGCACTGAGCGATCTGACCGAGTCCGGCCATCTCACCTGTGAGGATTGTGCAGGCCGTCAGGAAGATACCAGTTACCATCTGACTGATCTGGGGCGTCAAACAGCTTGCACCTTTTCCGGTACGTTGCCGGTTTCTGTCCGGGAAAAGGCTGTCAAATCCGCAAGGCACCAGCTGCTGCGCAGAAAAATCGAATCTTCGAATCATGCTTCTATTCGTAAGGCAGAAGATGGTTACATTGTGGATATGACGATCTGCGATATCGGATCCGATCTGCTTTCTCTTTCTCTGTTTATGCCCACCGAGCAGGAAGCGGAACAAGTCCGTCAACACTTTTTGTCTGATCCTCTTCTGACTTATAAAGGAGTACTCGCCCTTTTGACTGGTGATTTGCAAACAGTGGGACAGTTGATTCCTACTAAGGACGAAGATTACCAATAAAAAATCAGATCAAATCATCATAACGCAAATAAGCGGACATACCGCTTATTTCTTTGCTTTCAAAAAAATTTACAAAAAATGGAGGAGACTATGGCAAAACAATCTATCAACGTTTTAACTTTAGGCAAAACACCCCTTACCACCATCTTAAAACTTGCCTGGCCCACTATCATTGAACAGATGATGTTCACAGTTTTAAACTTCAGTGATACGGCGATGGTCGGTGCGCTGGGTGCAGTAGCCACAGCTGCAGTAGGGATCACCTCTACTTCAATCTGGCTCAGCGGCAGCGTAATTTCTGCTGTCAGCGTCGGTCTATCGATCCAGCTGGCTCAGTCCGTAGGCGCAGGAAATTATAAGCGTGCCCGAGAGGTTGTGGGCCAGTCTTTATTGACCAGCTTGGTCGTTGGCGCCGCATTAACGCTTGTCTTTTTCTCTTTGCACTGGAACCTCCCTGCTTGGCTGGGGGCAGAAGAAGCGGTTGTTCCCCATGCGCAGGCTTATCTGCAGGTAATCGCGCTTTCCCTTTTGTTCAATATGCTTTCTTCTGTATTTTCTTCCCTGCTTCGCTGTATGGGAGACACTCACACCCCATTAAAGTACAATTTCACTGCTATTATACTAAACGTAATTTTCAACTTTTTATTGATCTTTCCTTCCCGGGACTTAACGGTATTCGGCTTTACCTTCCCCATGTTTGGTGCTGGTCTCGGCGTTGCAGGTGCTGCTTGGGGAACTGCGCTTTCTTTGGCCGTCTCGGCCACACTGTTGTTCCTTTCTCTTTGTAACAAACGCCGGGAAATTCATCTTTCGCTGAAGAAAGAATATCTCAAACCGGATAAGGATATCTTAAAAAATATGGTCTTTTTGGGGGTTCCCACTGCAATGGAACAGTTCATCACCACCTCTGGCCAAGTAATTTCTACCCGCATTGTCTCAACTTTGGGAACCGTGGCAGTAGCGGCCAACACACTGGCTGTTTCGGCAGAATCCCTGTCTTATATGCCGGCTTATGGTGTCAGCGTAGCTACCACAACATTGGTCAGCCAATCCATCGGCGCAAAGAAAAAGGACGATGCCAAGAATTTCGGTAAACTTGCCAATCGTCTGGGCTTCTGTGCCATGATCTTCGTCGGCATTCTTTTGTTTGTGCTTGCCGAGCCGCTGATTCGTCTTTTTACTCGCGATGAATCGGTAATTCCCCTGGCTGCGGCTATGCTGCGTATCGTTGCCATTGCGCAGCCACTCAATGCTTCTTGCAGCATCCTTTCCGGTGCGTTGCGAGGTGCAGCAGATGTCAAAAGTCCATTTTTCATCGGTATTTTCGGTATGTGGGGTCTTCGCATCCCGTTGGCCTTGCTCTTTGTTTTTGTATTTCATTGGGGCCTGCACGGCTATTGGATCGCCATGGTTATCGACAATATGACCAAAGGCGCGTTGAGCATTCTTCGCTTTAAACAAGGAAAATGGATGAAAAACGCAAGTCTGGGATGAGCGCTGGAAGAATAGAGTCTTACAGCTTTGACATCAAAAACCTTTCCGAATATTTTACTTGCCCAAAAATCGTTTCAATCTCATTAGTAAAAGAAGGTGCCTTTGAAAATGAATATTGGCGTGGAAGTTAATTTTGTTGTGCAGGACTCTATCAAAGCACTTGCATTATATGAGAGTATTTTCGAAGTGCGGCGGGTAGAGGTTACTGAGTATCCGCGTGGAAATAATGAAGCGGTATTTACCATATACGGAACCCGATTTCATATGCTGGATGAAAATCCACAGTTTATGCTGATCGCACCGAAACTCGGTGATCCAAATCCTATATGGTTTAACGTTATCGTACCAGATATCAAAAAAAGTTATCAAAAAGCAATGAGTGTTGGATGCACAGAGATACAGCCGCCTACTGTTATGGAAGAAATGGGTCTTACTAATGCCATGTTTTCAGATCCTTTTGGGTATATTTGGATGCTTCATCAGATTCACCGCGAAGTAAACTTTGAAGAACGGTGTAAAATCATGGAGGATAAATTAAAATAGATAGCACAAAGAAATCTCGTCAAAAAATTGAGACTGAACCGCTAAAACTGTCGATGATCTAACAATTTTTAATTGTCATAGAATCTGTACTAGACAAAACCATCCTGTCCTGTTTGTCGGATAGGATGGTTTTTATGATTTGGCAGCCCTTTTTTATGGAAACATAGGCCAAATTTTATATGCCTGTTCTCTTCGGCACAGGTGGCAGTCACTATGGCAAACACAAGGTTATTTCTGCACAAAAAGGCAGTGTTCTTTTCCTCTTTTCTGTTACGCTCTTCTAAATCCGCTTTGCTTCTCTTGTAATTCAGAACGAAAAAAACTATAATAGAAAGAACTTTTAATTGTTTAAAAGAAAAAAGTGAGAAAGGATGTACGTAATGGAACAAATCGCGGAAATCGCCGCCCGAATCCGGGAACTGCGCGAGGCCTGCGGCTACACGCAGGAAGAACTGGCAAAGGAGCTGGGGATTGACGTAGCCGTACTGCGCGCGTATGAGGAGAATGGATACAATATCCCTATCAGCGTGATCTATCAGATCGCCAACCTGTGCGGCGTGGATTTCACCGAAATCCTCACCGGAAACGATCCCCGCTTGGATACCTATCAGATTGTGAAAAAGGGCAAAGGCCTTTCCGTTGAGCGAGTCCCGGGCTACGATTTCGAGGATTTGGCTTTCCGTTTTACTCATAAAATCATGCAGCCCCTTCGGGTTCGGCTGATGCCAGATGATAAAAAGCCCGCTCTGATTACTCACAGCGGCCAGGAATTCAATCTGGTACTGGAAGGGAAAGTAAAGGTACTCTTCGAGGATAAAGAGCTGATTTTGGAAGAGGGCGATTCCATCTACTTTAACCCCCTGCATCCTCATGGGCAGGTATGCGCCGACGATAAGCCCGCCGTATTCGTAACGGTAATCGCCGAATAGCCGTCATAGCGCATAAAAAGGAGGATGCAATCAATGCTTTTGAACCGATATCTGCCCCGGATGGAATTTGACTCCTACGAAGACTTTAAAGAAAATTACCGCTGTCATGTGCCTGCCGATTTCAACTTTGGTTTTGATATTGTAGATGAATGGGCCCGCCAGGAGCCGGAAAAAATGGCACTGGTCTGGTGCAATGACCATGAAGAGGAAAAACGCTTTACTTTTACTGATATCAGCCTTATGTCCAACCAGGCGGCCAACTTCTTTCGGGCGCACGGCGTCAAAAAAGGGACCGTCGTTATGCTGATTCTGCGCCGCCGTTGGGAATACTGGATTTGCGCCACCGCACTGCATAAAATTGGGGCCACCCTCATCCCCGGTTCCCTTCAGTTGACAAAAAAGGACTTGGTTTACCGGGCAAATGCCGCTAAAATCCATATGATCGTATGCGTGAACGACGATTTCGTTATTCGTCAAGTGGAAGAAGCTATGCCGGAAGCGCCGAGCCTTACCGTTCGTGCCCTGGTCGCCGGAAAAAAAGACGGCTGGCTGGACTTTTCCGAAGAACTGGCTAAATACTCGCCGATGTTCGAACGGCCTACCGGAAACGAGGCTCATACCATCAACGATATCATGCTGGTCTATTTCACTTCTGGCACCACCGGTATGCCCAAAATGGTGCGGCATAATTTTGCTCATCCGCTGGGGCATATCGTCACCGCCAAATACTGGCAGCAAGTGCAGGAAAACAAACTCCATATGAGTGTATCCGACTCCGGTTGGGCAAAATTTGGCTGGGGTAAAATCTATGGCCAGTGGATCTGCGGCGCCACTATTTTCTGCTACGATATGGATAAATTTATCCCGCTCAAGCTGCTGGAAAAACTGGAGCACTATAAAGTGACAACCTTTTGTGCGCCGCCGACTATGTTCCGCTTTATGCTGCAGGAGGATGTAACCAAATTCGACCTGTCTTCTATTCAGCACTGCTGCATTGCCGGAGAACCTTTAAATCCGGAAGTATTCAAGCAATGGGAACAGTTGACTGGTTTAAAGCTGTATGAAGGCTTTGGACAGAGCGAATCGTCGGTGCTCATCGCCAATTTCTCTCCCTGGATCACTCCCAAACCCGGTTCTACCGGCAAACCCTCTCCCCTATACGATATCGACCTGATTAACAGTGAGGGCAAGCCTTGTGAGGACGGGGAAGAAGGAGAAATTGTCGTCCATCTCAAAGGTCATGATTGGCCTACGGGGCTTTTCACTGGATATTATCTGGACGACGAGATGACCAAAGCCAATCTGGGCGGCGAATGGTACAATACCAAAGATGTGGCCTGGAGGGACAGCAACGGTTATTTCTGGTTTGTGGGCCGCAATGACGATGTCATCAAGTGCTCTGGTTACCGTATCGGCCCATTCGAAGTGGAAAGCGCCCTCACTGAACATCCATCGGTAGTGGAATGCGCAGTCACCGCTGCGCCGGATCCAATCCGCGGGCAAGTAGTCAAGGCAACTGTAGTATTGGCCAAAGGTTATGTCCCCTCTCCCGAATTGACCAAAGAATTGCAGAATTATGTAAAAAAAGTCACTGCGCCTTACAAATATCCCCGTATCATCGAATATGTAGACGAACTTCCTAAGACGTTGGGCGGCAAAATCAAACGGGCAGAAATTCGTCATCGGGATCATCAATAAAATTTTTCCCGCACCAGTATTGGGGCGGGATTTTCTTTGCCGCAAAATAACAGGATCAGCATATAACCTTCGCAGAATATAAAATGCAAAATCAATATCAACGAGAAAAGACGGTTTCAAATTTGATATTTTCCAAACAAAATACGCGATTTGAACAAACTGAATCGATTTGCTATTTTGCGGTGTTTCATACTGCTATCATGCTATAATAAAACAAAAGCGGGCTGGAATGTCTCGCAAGGAATCGGTCCTTATCAAAAAACCGCCGTATTTTCCATGATGTTCATAACGGAGAATTGGTGGGGAGTAAGCAACCGGAAGGGAGAAAAAATCTCCTGGTTGCTTTTTTTATTTCAGCACCTATTTTTTCGAGTATCAAATCCCGAATTCCCTGTGCGGTCGGCGTTGCCATCCGCTGTGAACAGAATCGGGGGGAATTTACAACCTCGACCCTTCTCCTGCTTGATTTTCGACTCACCGGAAAGCCTGAAAAAGTTGTCACAAACTATCACTTTCACCTTCGCAAGCCTGTCCTCAAATCGCTCGAAAAGGGCGATTTTCTTTTCTGTTGCGTGCTTGCTCGCTGTTCTGCTTTTGATGTCACACAGTCGCTCTATGGGAGAGAGGGTTATAATCTTGCGTTAAGGCATAGGGTACAAATTAGCGCCCCCTGTACTCCTGCTTTAAGACCTCTGCCATTTCTTTCGCTGATTCTTGGCAACCGCCTGCAAGCCACATTTTGATAATGGCGTTAAGCCCGTTTCTGAAAAACTCAATATGGTATTTGAGGTTGCTGTCTATATGTTCCTTCTCAACTCGCTTCGTATCGTATATTGAAACAAGGTGCTTATCGTCATAACACAACTTAAAATAAGTCTTATAGAAAAGCTGGTTTTCTTTTATATGTGTAAACATCTTTAATACGCCACTATGTTCGTTAACGTAATCGTAATCGGCAAATAAGTTACTAAAATCTGCTTCAAGTTTTTCTCTTGTCTTATCGGCAAGGTCAAATATATCAATATAATTCGCATAGAAGGTGCTTCGGTTTAATCCCGTGAGTTTTATAATATCCGAAACAGTTATTTCTTTGATCTCACGGGGTTGTAGAAGTTCTACAAATGCCTTTTCAATTTTATCTTGTGATTCCCTGCGGCGTTTGTTATTCTTTACATTCATACTTTTCTCCATTATTCCAACACTCGTTGCAAAACTGTTGATTGTCTTGCTTGAACAAAAACATTATAGTATAATTGTAATAAAAATATGATTGTTGGTTTAATGAAAAAGGGGGGTCAAATGCAAAAGAGTAGTTTGGTTGCATTGATAATGGGAACTGTGAGTGGGGTGCTGTTTGCTCTCGGTATGTGTATGTGTCTTGTGTGGGAGCAGATCGTATGGGGTACGCTTATCGGCTTACTCGGCATCATTATGCTGATTGCTTTGATCCCCATGATTAAAGGTATAAATGGTACAGAACTTTTTGCAAAGCGGATTACAGGAGTTTTATTGGTTGTGTTATCTTTCTGCATAGTTGGAGTAACTATTTTATCCGCACTAAAAGAACGAGGTACAGCTTTCCACGAAATCGTTATGATCACAATCGCAACCTATACTTTTACCAAAATAACGATAGCGATTGTAGGTACGGTAAAAACAAAACAATCCACTTCACCAGTTCTAAAGACACTTAGAAATATATCATTGGCAGATGCGTGTGTTTTAATCTATACAATGCAACGTTCCATGCTTGTGACTTTTCCCGGTATGAAAGCGGCAGAAATTCAATTATTTAATATTCTGACGGGAACAACGGTATGGATAATTATACTGTTTCTTGGAATGAATCTTATAGGAGGAAAAAGAATAGATATGGCTAAGTCTAAAAGTCTAAAATTGTAAAAGTAAACGAAAAAATCGCCGAGACAGTAGCCGGCGGCTACAAGAAAATTGAAAAGGGTGTCGTTAACGGTTACAAAAAAATCGAGCAAGGTGTTGTTGGTGGCTATACAAAAATCGAAGATAAGTTTGTAGACACCTACCTTACCAAAGACGGTGAAACTATTGAAGAAGCAAAAGCAAGACTTAAAAAAGAAAACAAATAAGAATAAGTCGGCAGCGAAAATTGAATCCCCCTACCGCTATTACTTTGCAAAACAATAACCGCACAGTCTTTCGACCATACTATCATTTTGTCATCCTATTCGGGTTTTGTTGTCTCCGTTAAGAGTACCACGATTTTAGAAAGGAGTTTTTTATGAATAGTATCTTTACCCGCCGTTCAATCCGGGAATACGATTCCTGCCCTGTGGAGCAGGAAAAACTGGAACGTATCCTACGTGCCGGAATGCAGGCGCCTTCTGCCATGAACCGGCAGCCTTGGGAATTTTTAGTAGTCAAAAATCCGGAGATGATCCAAAAAATCGCCGCATTGACTCCTTACGGAAAACCTGCCGCCCGAGCGCCGGTGGTATTGGTCCCTCTGGTCAATCTTCAAACCGCCGGGGAGAAAAATCGTTTTTGGGTACAGGATCTGTCAGCCAGCGTACAGAATATCCTGCTGCAAGTTACCGAAGAGGGCCTCGGCGGATGCTGGATGGGCATTTATCCGGATGAGGATCGTACGCAAGCGCTGCATAATACGCTGAATCTACCGGATGGTATTCTTCCCTTTGCAATGATTTCAGTCGGTTACGGCCTGCAAGAGAACCGGTTTGTTGACCGGTTTTCTGCAGAAAAAATTCATTACGAAACCTATTAAACAAAAACTCCAGCTTTCTTTGCGAAAAGGCTGGAGTTTTTTAATCGTCAGGAACGTGTTTTCTCACCCTTTGACTGATTGACCGCCGCTTGCAACGCTTCCCAATAAGAAGAAGCCTGATGGGATATGGTTGCATTTTGGTTCACGTATTCATTTCCTCGTTTTCCCATGGACTTTCTCTCTTCGAGCGGCAACGCGCGCAGCTGTTCCAGCGACTGCATCAGTGACTGGGGATCCTGCGGAGGCGTAATTTTTCCGCAGCCTGCTCTTTCCACTGGATTTTCAGGGATTTCTGCGGCGCAGATTACCGGCACACCGCTGGACATTGCCAACAGGATACGAGTCGTATCCGCACCGTATTGGTGCCATCGGAATGGCGGAATTCCTACATAAAGACAGTCCGCGGTCTGATACAGGTCGATCAACTGCTGGGGATGTACGCCATCCAGAAACAAAACGTTTGATAGCGCCTTTTGTTTTACTTCTCTTTTTAAATTTGGTTTATACATACCATTTCCCGCTAAGATAAACAGTATATCCCGCGGCGCAAGTGCCGCCGCTTCAATCAACAGGTCCAATCCCTGATCTTTTTCCATTTTTCCCCCAGCCAAGCAAATAAAATTTCCTTTTCCCTGATATCGCCGGACAAAGTCAATATGACGCTGCGGCGGCTTATGCTCTTTGAAAAAAGAAGGTGCCAACGCCTGCGGAACCGATGTAAATTTTTGCGAATCAATACCCATCTCTGTCATATGTTCATCCAGCTTCGAATAGACTGACAGAACCAACTGGCTTTTTCGGTATGCCATTTTTTGCATATGGGAAAACAGCCGGATCAAGTAATGGCCGGGGGTATACTCTAATACCTCCTGCAGATGCTCCGGATAAATCCGTCTGACATCAAACAGAAAAGGGATATCCAGTTTTTTGGCGATTTTCGCTGCTCCGTGGCTGCCCAAAAGATGGCGGGAGGAGAGCAAAACCACATCTGGCTTCCAGTCGGAAATAAGTCCCATGCTGCGCTGAAGGCCCTTTTCAAAGGGCAGCGTGCCACGTAAAATTTTTTTCTCTCTGTCAGCCGCCGCCGGCGACTTTATCCACAGAAACGGTACGCCGTCCTGTTCCTCTATTTTGCCTATTTGCGGCTTTTCAGGATTCTTTTGCCGCAAATAGGAATAGTCCGCCGCCGCAATCAGCACTTTTCCACCGCTTTTTTTCCACTCTTTGGCCAAATCATATGCGTGGGTATCTCCTCCCAGAGACACTGTTCCCGCATCGTAATCGATCAATAGGATTTTCATGGCTTTTCCTCCCGATGATTTCCAGCAGCATATCTGCTTTTGTCCAATGCCGGATTTCTATTTCCAACATTTCTTTTTTAGTTTGGCCCTCTTCGCTTCTCCTATGCAAAATAAAATAGCACTGAAAAGCACCGAAAAAAGCGGAGGCTTCTGCCTCCGCTTTCGTCTTTTATTCTTCTTGCATTTCTACCAATGCCGTTTCTTCTAATCCATATAAAGCGTTTTCCAACGCAGCAGTCACCAATTTTTTAAAGCGGGTGGATGATTGCGTTGCACCGGCTACTGTTTCCATCTCGTCCGGCAGGTACCGTGCATCAATAAAGGATTGAATAATCGCCGGATAAAATTGAGCTGGATACGTACCAGAACCGGCCTGTTCCATCTGATTTTGATAGTCGGCATCTTTGGATTTGTAAGCACCATTTTCGTCTACCGCATCAAAGCTAATCTGTGTAACTGCGTTATTCTGAATCGTCAGGACAACAAATTCTGTCCAGCCCTGCTCCGGTTCTTTCATCTGTGCCCGATACGATCCATCCTCAAAAATAGGGGCAACGGCAGCTGTTTTGTCGCCCTTTTGTGCGTTTGCCAATGCATGAGCGATTAGCTTTTTAAAATTCCGGGAAGAAATAGTCGCACCAGCGACACCATCCATTTCTTCAACAGAACCGGCTTGCTGATAATTTTCCACCAACTTTTGAGAATAGTCTGCCGGATAGGTCTCCGGTAAACCATTTGCCACATTTCCGGCAATCATACTTTGACGGTATTCTGCGTCGGCAGACTTTAAATCTCCCTGCTCGTTTTTGGCGTCAAACACAATAGAGTCCACAGTCCCATCTGCGATGGTGACACGAACAAAATCTTTCCACCCGTTATCGTATTCCGGCATTTCGACTTCATACACGCCATCTTCATAAAGGGGGAGCGTTATTTCTCCTGTTTGCCCATTCTCTACCCGTTCCATCAAAGCTGCCATGACCTTTTTAAAATTTTCCGAAGAGGTGGTCGCTCCTGCTACTGCATCTACTTTTTGCAGATCGTATTCCACAGCACGAAAGGCCGTCACCAGATCATTGTATACTTTTTCCGGATAAACAGCAGGAAGGCCGTTTGCCGCATTCCCCGCCGCCATGCTATCCCGATACGCTGTATCTTGACTCTTTTTTTCTCCCGCTTCATTTCGGGCATCGTACTCTACGGCTGTAATATATCCGTCGGACACAGTTATTTTTCCATATTCCTGCCATCCGCCCTCATATTGCGGCATTTTTACTTCATAAGAACCATTTGCATACGGTCCCTGCGCCAGGTCTGGTATACTGCTTGTTTCCTCCGAGGAACAGCCTGACAAGCCCAAGCAAACTGCAACTGCCAGCATGACGTCAATCCATCTTTTTCTCATCTGCACTCTCCGTTCATTCGTTTTCTTGTTATTGTTACCTACAGCCGTTTTCTTATTCCAATTTTTCAAACAAGGGCATGTAAAGAAAAACCGCGGAACACACAACGGCATTCCGCGGAGCACAGCATCTTTTAGCGGTCAAATATCTTGCGGATCACTTCGAACTCATCAATTTCCTGCTTTTCTTCTTCATCGCTGATTCCGAGACTCTCCAAAATAGCAGAAGCCGGATCTTTTTCCGCAGGCTTTTCCTCTTGCGCTTTTTCTTGTTGCGGGAAAGATTCTTCCGACTCAAAATTCGTGGCGATAACCGTAACCTGCATTTCGTCGTTAAAGGACGGATCAAGCGCCGCGCCCCAGATAATATTCGCATCCGGATGCGCTACATCCCGTACCATGCTGGAAGCCAAATCCACGTCTTCCAGGCTGATATCCGGAGACGCAATGATGTTGATGATCACGCCTTTTGCACCGTTGATGGAAGTCTCCAAAAGTGGGCTGGAAATCGCAGCAGCAGCAG
>OBYM01000821.1_pt1 | contig 15382 bp, 16 predicted proteins | sample 1538191 | NCBI WGS metagenome assembly OBYM01 (sample SAMEA2580165, study PRJEB22360) | human gut metagenome | biome: human gut; feature: human-associated habitat; material: faeces | place: Denmark | collected 2008/2010 | reverse complement strand
AGGATCTTCTTCACCGCCCCGCCCCGGTACAGGATGCCAGGGAAACAGACGATGGCGGCGGTGCCGTTGGCCGCCAGCCAACTGAGGCTGTGCATGATAAAGGCCAGATCCGCCTTGCTTTTGGGGGCCAGCACGCCAGCGGGAGCAAAGCGGGAGTCATTGATGAGCAGGGGTTGTCGTCTCCGGCCCATTTAATGGAATAGGGGGGATTGAAGACGATCAGCTCGAAAGGCTCGTCGTCCCAGTGCTGGGGGGCTGTAAGGGTATCCTCGCGTGCGATGTCGAACTTGTCAAAGCCGATGTAGTGGAGGAACATATTGATGCGGCACAGGTTGTAGGTGGTGATGTTGATCTCCTGGCCGAAAAAGCCGTTGCGCGCCGCATCATGGCCCAGCACCTTCACCGCCTTCAGCAGCAGGGAGCCGGAGCCGCAGGCCGGGTCATACACCTTGTTGACCTCGGTCTTGCCCACGGTGCCCAGTCATCCGCCGGAGTGAAGAACTCGCCGCCGGACTTGCCGGCGTTGCTGGCGTACATGGTCATGAGATATTCATAGGCATCCTCGAAAGCGTCAATATCGTGGTCCTTCACATCACCCAGGTTCATGTCGGCCACACCGTTGAGGAGCTTTACCAGCTTTTCATTCCGCTTGGCTACCGTGGCTCCCAGCTTGTTGCTGTTTACATCGAAATCGTCAAATAGCCCTTCAAAACTGCCCTCGGACTCGCTGCTCTTGGCCGACTCCTCAATATGGCGGAAGACGGTCTCCAGCGTCTCGTTCAGGTTTTCGTCCTCCGGAGCCTTGGCCCGCACATTGCAGAAGAGCTCGCTGGGCAGGATGAAGAAACCCTTCTCCTGCACCAGGCCCCCCGGGCCTCCTCGGCTTCCTCATCAGACAGTTTGGCGTAGTCAAAGTCGGTGTTGCCCGCCTCGATCTCGCCGCTGTTGATGTAATTGCAGAGGTTTTCCGATATATATCGATAGAACATGGTGCCCAGCACATAGTTCTTAAAATCCCAGCCGTCCACAGCGCCCCGCAGCTCATCGGCAATAGCCCAGATGGCCCGGTGCAGCTCGTCCCGCTCCTGCTCTTTCTTCATATCTGCCACAGTGGTTTCCTCCTGATTTAAATTTCCTTGGATATTATTTATCTTCCTTTGACTTCAGCATTTTCCGTATCTCTCGGTCAAAGTCAGAGACGATTTTCTGCGTTTTGCCGGGAATTGACCCAATAGTCTACAGAGATCATAGCGGCCGGGTTATAAAATTGACTGTCCTTTGTCTGGGTTTTCCGGCAATCGCACCATGCTGAGTGGTTGTTGCAATTTTTGCAACAACCACATTTTCCTGCAGTTCACCTTCCTGAAAAATATTTTTCAAATAATGGCTAGTCGTATGATTTGTTATTGGGGATTGCCCACATTTGATCCTGTTGTTATGCCTTGTAAGACATTACTTAAAATGGCAACACAGGGAGGTGCAAATGCTATTGGGCACGGGGATACATTAGGAACCGTGGAAGTTGGCAAAAAGGCGGACGTAATCCTGGTCAATCTGAATCAACCACATTTTCAACCTTCTCAGAGTTTGCTAAATCCTCTGGTATGCTCTGGAAGTGGGCGAGATGTGACGGATTCCATTATTGACGGAAAGATTGTTATGAAAGATCGAGAAGTTTTAACAATGGATGAAGAGGAGGTTATGTATAAGGCCAGGATTCATATGCACGCAATTATTAGACGAGCATGGTAAACGCTTAAAAAATCATATGTTGCTTTGCTAATAAAAACAGAAAAAATTCTGGACATCAGGCCAAAAGATTCCAACAGTTTTTCATATATGATTTAGACATTAGTATAGAAAGAGAAGGCGGTGACCGAAGGTTTTAGGTTACCGCCTTTCTATAGAAAAAAGTTTGACAATTTAAGACCTCGCCGCACAACTCAGCAAGAAAGGTTTCAGAGCACGATTTTATAATATAATTCTGCATATTCCGGTAGGTACAATGACAACGGGAACCGTCAACACCTCGTCGGTGAATACGCCGTCTGAAACGGTGCCCTTAGACCGCACGAATGGTGCAGCCAGGCCACTGAAATGATGCATAGTCACCGCAACCATGGTGCGTTGACAGGATGGACCCTAAAATGGATTCAGCATAGCCAGATGTAAATTCATTTTAAGGGGTCTTGCCATGGACAATCACAAAGAGATCTTTCGGCTCAAAAATCTGGGACCCACAAATCGGGAAATCGCAGATGCTGCTGGCTGCGGCCGCAACACGGTCACGGCACATTAGTCCGTGCTCGGGAACAGCAACTTGGCTGGCAGTAAGCGCAGTCCATGCCGCAGCAGAAAGTGTCCCAGTGGCTATTTCCAACCGAGCGAAAGAACCCTGTCTACAAGATGCCGGGCACACCGAGAGATGTAGAAGAGCGGCGTCACCTGCATCTTCACGCTGGACAACCTCAAGATCGGTATTGTCAAGAACTCCCGTACAGAGACTGTGCTTAACAAATCCTACCAGGAGATGTCGGAGCACTACAACACCGCCATTCTTCCGTCCTATCCTCTCAGTCCCAAGGACAAGGCTTTTGTGGAAGGGTTCGTTGGCGTGGTCTCTACCTGGATTCTGGAGGCCCTGCGTAACCGCCAATTTCTGTCCCTTGTGGAACTGAATGAAACAATCCATGAGAAACTGGAAACCTCTAACCACAAGCCTTTCCAGAAATAGAATGGCAGCCGGGCAGCTTGTTTTACCGAGGAGAAACAGTTCCTGCCGCCTCTTCCGGCTGCACCATTTGAGTTGGCAGCCTGGAAAGTGGCTACCGTCCAATATAACTACCATATTAATGTGGAGCGCATAAATTATTCCGTGCCGTATGAGTACATCGAGCAGTAGGTGGATGTGCGCCGTACCCGGACTACAGTAGAGATCTTTTTCGCCGGTATCCAGATCGCCTCTTACCTGCGTCTCCATGGCTGTCCAATCCAGTACAACACGGTGGAGAACCATATGCCGCCGGACCACCAGACCTACCTGCAGTGGACGGTGAGCGTTTCGTCCACTGGGCAGAGCAGATCAGCCAGCACACCACTGCTGTGGTACGCCTTTTCCTCTCTGTCCACAAATTGGAGCAGCAGAAAAACAAGTCCTGTATGGCCCTGCTGAAACTGGCAGACCGCCATTCCTCACATCATCTGGAGAGCGCCTGTCAGAAAGTCCTCCCTTACACTTCTTCCCCCAGCCTAAAAAGCATCCAGTCCATTCTGAAATCTGGGCAGGACAAACTGCCGGATAAGGATGTTCCGGTCAGGCCGAAAGAGCCCAAACCTCATAAGTTTACCAGGGACGCCAGCTACTACAAGAGGGAGGAAAGACCATGCTGAGCAATGAAACGGTACGGAAATTGCATGAAATGCGCCTGAGTGTCATGGCGGAAACCTTCTCCGCCCAACTGGAGGATGTGCAGTTCCGGCCGGTGGCCTTTGAGGACCGCTTTGACATGCTAGTAGATGTGGAGTGGAGCGCCCGGAAAAGTAATCGTCTACTCGCCTCCTCCGTAATGCTGGTTACGCTGACCCTGCCACATGTGTCGAGAGCATTGAGTACCATCCGGAACAAAAGCTGAACTGGGAGCAGATCCTGCGCCTGGCCTCCTGCACCTACCCCCGGGAAACACACAATGTCATCGTTCTGGGGGCCACCGGCGCAGGAAAGACTTACTTGGCCTGCGCCCTTGGCATAGCTGCCAGCCGCAGTGCAGTACATCCGCCTGCCGGATCTGCTGGTGGGGGTCTCTGTGGCCCGGGCTATGCCACTAAAAAAGGCGCCACCTTTCGAAATCACTCGAAAAGCGACGCCTTTTTAGTGGCTTGCTCCCAAATCTATAGAAATTTTATGAGAGATTATTTTAAGTTCTTCACCTAATTTAGGAATATCCTGTTCGTGAATAAGTTGAACCAAAGTCATCATGGTAATTGCTGCAAATAGGGAAGTTTGGGCACTTCGGATTGGTGCAGCAATGGAGAGAATTTGGTCTTCGTTCTCTCTGTATTCAACAGAATATCCTCGGTTCCTTGCTAATGAGATATCATCTTTTAAAGCCTGTGGGTTGACAAGAGTATGAGCAGTTTGGGGAATAAACTTATGGCTGGATAAGTATGCTGATAATTCTTTTTCAGAAAAACAAGATAAAAATGCTTTCCCTGATGCACAACAATATAATTCCGCCCGATAACCGATTTCCGGTGCTACGCGGATAGATGAGAGGGTATTTGGCGTATAACAATCAACGGTTAATGATTGTTCGCTGTCATACAGCGCAAGACTTGTGGAGACCCCGTATTGGTCAGAAAAATCCCGCATGTAGGGCAGCGCAACAGAAGAAATGTCAATCTGTGAGAGAAATGGCAAATAGATAAGCAGCCGCCCGCCTAAGGAATAATTGTTGTTGATAGAATCCTGCGAGACATACCCCTTCAACCGCAAGGTATGTAAAATCCGATACACAGTGCTTTTGTTGAGGGAGACGCCAGATGCGATTTCGTTGAGAGGGATCCCGCCCGGATGCAGGGCCAGGTATTCCAAAACTTGAATGGACTTTTCTAATACGGCAACTGTTTTGGACTCTTCTGACATAATCGCTCACCTCTGCACGATGAAGTTATTTTAATGTAGTATATCACATAATAAAATGAAAATCAAATATGTTTTATTATATAAAATATCGCGGCTCGCTTTGGACATTATAACCAAATTATTTTGGATTAAAAGATTCATTATTGACAGATAAAAAAGAGAATAGTAAGATAAAGGCATAAAGTGAAACGATGTTTCACAATAAGAAATGGGAAAGATGCAGAACTGGAGGAAAAGGTATGAGAAGTATACGAAAGACCATAGCGTCCCTGTTGAGTCTATGCTTGGTGTTTGCATTGGCTGGATGCGGTGAAAAAAATGGAGATACGACAGGAAACGACAATGAGCTACGGATTGCGTATATCGGACCTCTTACCGGGGAGGCAGCAGCTTGGGGAACACCGGAAAAGAATACGCTGGAGATGTTGGTAGAGGAGATCAATGCTGCAGGAGGTATTGCGGGGTATAACGTTGTGTTGGACACATACGACAATCGAAACGATAACGTTGAGACCAGTAACGCAGCAAAGAAAGCAATCGAGGTAGGCGGTGCGGATGTCATTATTGGATGTAATGCCTCTGGAACAACATTGGCCCTGGCTGGAGTTTGTGAGGAGTATAAGGTGCCCTGCGTTGCAACCTGTGCCACGAACTCAAAGGTGACCGAGGATGATAATGGGAATGTCCGCGAGTGGACATTCCGGGTATGCCTGGCAGACCCTGCACTCGGGACAGTTATGGCTCAATATGCCTATGATGTTTTAGGGGTTCGCAGTGTTGGGATTTTGCAGGAAATCAGTTCGGACTATTCAACGGGAATTACAACAAACTTTCAGGAGGCATTTGAGGAGCGCGGGGGTACGATTACAGGTATTGAGTCCTACACAACTGGTGATGTGGATTTCAGAGCCCAGCTGGCTGCACTGCATCAAAGTGAACCAGAGGCGCTGTTTCTGCCTATGACCTATAAAGAGCTTGCATTGGCCACGACACAGGCCCGTGACCTGGGAATGGAAGAACTGTTTATGGGGCCGGACTGCTGGATGGCGGAGGATATCTTCTCCCTGGCCAGAGAAGCAATTACCGGATCGTATTTTGTCTGTACGGTTGATGGAAACGACAGCGATTTGGATGAGTTCAAGGCAACCTATCAGGATACGTTCGGGGAGCCTTGTGATGCGGCGGGTCAAAATGCATACTTTGCATATGATGCGTTTGCTGTAATTAAGGATTCGGTAGAGCGGGCAGGCAGCACGGATTCTGCTGCAATTCGCGACGCCTTGGAAACAGTTGACCACGTCGAGGGCTTGACCTGCGATATTTCTATCCGTGAAGATCACAAGGTGGTTCGCGATGCTATTATTTTCCAAGTGGGCGAATCTGCATTTGAAGCGATTGACACATATGAGATTTCCTATGACTAACTTTGACAAGCATAATATGAAACGCATGATATAACGGAACGATTGGACCTGCTGATAAGAAGAGCGGTAGGCAGACTGGTGAACCTGCCGGGATAGAACGCTAGTATTGTCGGTAGGTTCAATCTATGCTAGACCGATAAAGCGATGACAAAGGAGGCGGACGGTGTGTTTTTTCAACAGTTGATAACCGGGTTGTCCATCGGCAGTATTTATGCACTGATGGCGGTCGGATATTCACTGATTTACAGCTTGCTCAATTTTACAAATTTTGCACACAGCGCATCGGTACTGATTGGCGCATATGCGGGTTACTTTTACCTCAGTTTGGTAGCGGACAATATTTTGGTGGCAGGGGTCTGCGCAATCCTTTTGGGTGCACTGTTGGGGGCTGTCATTGAGCGAGTGACATATCAGCCCCTGCTGGACAAAGGAGCGAAACGCATCTATCTGCTGATTGCAGGACTTGGTATTTCCATCATCGGAGAAAACCTGATTGTTGTTTTGCTGGACGGCCGCTTTCATGCCTATACAACGGAATTTTCTTCCGCTCCGATTTCCATCTTTGGAGCAAGTATCGGCTTGGTGGATTTGATTATTCTGCTGGCCAGTGGATGCGCTCTTCTGCTGGTGCAGCTGCTGATTCAGAAGACAAAAGTGGGGCTTGCCATTCGAGGAGCCGCGTTTGATCTTACAACAGCATCTATCATGGGAATCAATGTACGAAAGCTGATTCTTTTTGTCTTTGTTCTGGCCGGTGGATTGGCTGGAATGTCAGGGGTTTTTCTGGGGCTGAAATACACAGCCTATCCGACTCTGGGAAATCTGACCACAAAGGCGTTTATCAGTGCGGTATTTGGAGGTTTGGGTAGCTTGCCGGGGGCAATGCTCGGTGCCATGCTGCTGGGGATATTGGAGACTCTGGTGTCCGCCTATGTTTCATCCTCACTTCGGAATCTGTTTGCCTATGCGCTGTTGGTCGCTGTTCTCCTCATTCGGCCTGCTGGACTGCTGGGGAAGAGCTCGGAAGATAAAGCATAAGGGGGGAGTGGCATGGCATCGTATTGGATTGGCGTTGCAACGCTGACGGGAATTTATTTGATTGCAACATTGGGTGTTTCCATCCTGGTTGGGTTCACGGGACTGTTTTCGCTTGGACATGCAGGCTTTATGGCCATTGGAGCTTATGTGACTGCAATTGTGGTGAAAAGTCTGCAGGTACCATTTTTAATAGGATTATTGGCAGGAATCTTTGCAGCTATGCTGGTAGGTGCGCTGATTGGGAAGGCGACCTTGCGCCTGAGTGGAGACTACTTTGTAATTGCAACACTTGCCATTGGAGAATGTACAAAACTTCTGATTGAAAATATGCCCACGATAACAGGTGGTTCCAGAGGACTGACAGATATTGAAAAGGGGACTTCTTTTCCCCTGGTATTGGTTCTCCTGGTCGTGATAGTAGTAGGGCTTGCTAATTTTTTGCATTCTAAGCAAGGAAGAAACTGCGTGGCGGTACGGGAAGAAGAGCTTGCGGCAAAATCCATTGGGGTCAACACCACGAATTATAAAATGCTGGCATTTCTTATCAGCTGTGCCCTCTGCGGTCTGGCTGGTGGCCTGTTGGCGGGATATATGGGGTATCTATATCCCACAATGTTCACAATGGCTAAGTCAAATGAACTGACTATGACGGTGATCTTGGGTGGTACAGGCAGTTTAACTGGTACAATTTTAGCAGGGATTATCCTGATCCCGTTACCGGAATATTTGCGGATTCCCTCTGTAGAGGAGTGGAGAATGGTTGCCTATGGCGTGCTTGTAGTTGCGGTTGTCATCTTCAAACCATCCGGATTGATGGGGAATAAAGAGTTTACGATATACGGTCTGCTGCGCCGTATCAAACGGTTGATGCAGAGAAACCGGGATGGGAAGGCGGACGGAGGTGGTCAGGATGAGTAAAGCAGCAAAACTGACGGTGGAACATGTGACAAAGCGGTTTGAGGGAATTGTTGCCTTGAACGATATCAGTTTTTCTGTTGCCCCTGGGGAGATCCATGGAATCATCGGGCCCAATGGAGCGGGAAAGACCACCATGTTTAACTTGATTACCGGGATTTATCACCCAACAGAAGGAAACCTGATGTTAAACGAGGCATCCCTGGTTGGAAAGAAGACCCATGAGACAGCGGCAATGGGTGTGGCCCGGACATTCCAGAATATCCGCTTGTTTGGAGAACTGAGCGTATACGACAATATCATTACCTCCTGTCAGAAACATCTCTCCTATTCCCTCCTGGACGGAATTTTCCGAACAGGAAAGTTTCGAAGAGAAGAGAAAGAAATTGCAGCCTTTTCCAAAGAGATTCTACAGGAACTGGGGCTGTGGGAGCTGCGGAACCAGGTGGCTGGAAATCTCCCCTATGGACAGCAGCGCCGCCTGGAAATTGCCCGGGCAATAGTGACAGAACCGACGCTGCTGCTTCTGGCGGAGCCGGCAGCCGGAATGAATGAGGAGGAGTCGGCAAAACTTTCCTCTGTAATCAAATCCATCCGGGCGGCCTATGACGTGACCATTATTGTAATTGACCATCATATGGACGTGATTATGGACAGCTGTGATCAGATTACGGTTTTCAATTTCGGAAGCAAATTGGCGGAGGGGAAACCTGAGGAAATTCAACACAATCCGGCGGTGATTGAGGCATACCTGGGAGGTGAATAGATTGTGCTAAAGGTGGATCATCTCAGCTACTCCTACAAAAAGATACAAGCCCTGCGTGATGTCTCATTTGAGCTGCAGCCAGGGGAGATTATGGCAATTATCGGGGCCAACGGTGCGGGAAAATCAACGCTGATGAAGTGTATTGCAGGCGTTCTCCGTCCTTCCAACGGTCATGTGGCGTTAAATGGGGAGGTTTTGCCGCCCCGGGCACATGAAGTTGTAAAACGGAGAATGGTACTGGTGCCTGAGGGCAGATGGATTTTCCCTGGACTTACCATTGAAGAGAACCTGGAGATCGGGGCGTATACCGTTAGTAGCACTGCTGAGGGAAAGGAGCGCGCCTTCTCTATGTTTCCCAAACTGAAGGAGCGCAGAAGACAACGGGCTGGAACACTCTCGGGAGGCGAACAGCAGATGCTAGCCATTGCAAGAGGACTCATGGCCAATCCGGAGATTATCATGCTGGATGAACCCTCCCTTGGTTTGGCGCCGTTGATCGTTAATGACATTATTCGCATCATTCAGGAGATCAACCGGAAAGGAGTGTCTGTTCTGCTGGTGGAGCAAAATGCCAAAAAGGCACTTGCAATTGCGGACAGAGCCTGTGTTTTGGAACAGGGCCGGATTGTGAAACGGGGCAGCGGGAAGGAACTGGCCGCCGATGAAAGTATTATTCAGTCCTATTTGGGCGGAAAATAAAAAACAGGAGATGGATTGCAGTGAAAACCTTACTTGATGAGATTCTTCAGACATTGGATGTAAAGCAATCGGTGGCGCACATCGAGTGGCTGACCGAAAATACCCCCAACCGGATTTCCGGAAAGGGGCAGGACCGCCGGGCGGCAGAATATATCTGCAAGAAAATGGATGAATATGGATTGGAGACCAATCTGCTGGAATTTGAGGCATATAACAGCCATCCGGGCAGTTCTGAAGTTGTGGTGACCTGCCCTGTGGAGAAAAAACTTGCCAGCCTGCCCTGTTGCCACATCAACTCCACCCCGCCCGAGGGACAGGAGTTTGAGGTGGTCTACCTCGGCTCCGGCGGGGAGGAGGATTATGCTGGAAAGGACGTGGCGGGTAAAGCGGTTCTGGTGGAGGTGTCCTATGCACCGGCTACGCCGGAGAAGGCCATGCTCGCCAGCGAGCACCATGCAGCTGCGATGATCTGCATGAACTGGGGTACCACAGAGCATGAACTGATCTGCAACCGAGGTTTGAAAGCGGTATGGGGAAACCCTACACCGGAGAGCTTTCCCACAATTCCGCAGCTCGTGGGGGTAAGTGTTACCCGGAAAGACGGAGAGTATTTAAAAGAACTGTGCCTGAAAAATGAGCGTGTAACGGTAAAGATTCAGGCCAGTGCGACGCGGCATTGGGAATACCTCCCGCAGCCCATGGGAATCCTTCGTGGGACGGAGGAGCCAGAAAAATTTTTGCTGGTCAGTGCCCATCTGGATGCGTGGTGTCCGGGTGTAACCTGTAATGCGACTGGCGATGGTACAATGTTGGAGATGGCGCGCGTCTTTGGCAAATTTAAGGACAAGCTGAAACGCAGTATCTATTTTTTGTACTGGAACGGACATGAGATTGCAGAGGCGGCAGGTTCCACCTGGTTCCAGGATTACTTCTATGAGGACATCCGGGAGAACTGTATTGGATACATAAACATTGATTCTACGGGAATGAAAGGTGCTGCCAAATACTGCACGGATGCATCCAGGGAGCTCTCTGATTATGCCGACCAAATAATTCGAAAAGTTCTTGGAGAGGACTTGGATGTGAACTATCTGGCAAAAACCGGAGACCAGTCGTTTTTCGGGGTCGGAGTTCCCTCTATTGCCGGGCGAATTTCTTACCTCCCGGATGTGGTGCAGGAACAAAACGGCGCAACACTGGGGTACTGGAACCACACCTGTGAAGATACGCTTGACAAGATGGATATACAGAACCTGGAGAAAGACAACCGAGTGGATGCCGGGGTTATTTGGGGCCTTGTAAACGCAGAGGTGCTGCCCTACGACTTCCAGAAAACCTGTGAAGACATCGGGGAGAAAGTGGCATTTATCCGCAGGGAGAGCAAAAATATCATTGAACTGGGCGGAATTGAAAAGTCGATCTCCAGGCTGGCGAAAAATGTATCTGTTCTAAATGAAAAGCGTGCCAACGCCGCAAACCTGCCCAAAGAGGAGATTAGAAGACTGAACGCCACACTGCTGCGCCTGAGCCGCAGCCTCACAAATGCATTTTATACCAATGCGGAGAAGTATGATCAGGACAGCTATGGCCGTACGATCCTCTCCAAACCGCTGCCGCTGCTCTACCCTATGATCAAACTCAGCGGACTTTCAAAGGATACCGGCACGCTTTGGCTGCTCTACACCAAAATGCTGCGCAACCGGAACCGGGTAGCAGATGCAGTAATGCTTGCCAACGAGTATGTGGAACTGTTCCTTGGAAAATAGTCAGATGGAGAACAGCAATGAAAATAAAAGTAATCATTCCAAACAGCGGGATGTCCCGTAAAACGCTGGATGAGCGGGAAATCATGCTGAAGGGATATGCAGCTGCCGATACGGAGATCTCTGTGGATTGCATCGACGGAGGTCCGGAGAGCATTGAGTCGTCCTATGACGAGGTGTTGGCGGGGCCTCATATCCTGCGAAAAGTGACCCAGGCGGAAAAAGACGGGTACGATGCCATTATCATATACTGCGGCAGTGACCCGGCGGTTGCCGCGGCCCGGGAACTGGTGAAGATTCCTGTAATCGGGCCAGGAAAGCTCTCCAAAATGGTGGCTTTGGATATGGGATACAGATTTTCTGTGCTGACTGTACTGCCCACCTGCATTGCGCGTGATACAGAGGCCGTCTATGAGAAGGGGTTTGATATGACCCGCCTGGCCTCCGTGCGCAGTATCGGGATTCCGGTTTCTGATGTAAGGGAGGATATGGATGCCACGTTCAATGCACTCTGCCAAGCGGGCAGACTGTGCGTAGAAAAAGATGGCGCCCATTGCATTGTCCTTTCCTGCCTTGGAATGGCTGGAATGGGGGAACGTCTGTCCGGGGCGTTGGGGGTTCCGGTCCTTGATCCTGCTCCGCTGGCGGTACAATACGCCCAGATGCTGGGGTCGCTTGGGATTTCTCAGAGCAGAGCGGCCTATCCGGCCATTGGGGAAAAGATTCGTATTTAAGTGAATGAGGTGAGAGAACCAGATGCAGACACAGCAGGCCTGGAACTTGGACGGCGTAAAGGAAGAACTGAAGGCGCTGATCCGTATCCCCTCTGTTACAGGCGGGGAGAGCGCAATTTCTCAACATATTTTTGCCAGACTGAAACAGATTGGAGCAGATTATGTTGAAAAACAAGTTGTTGAAGAAGGGCGGTATAACATAGTCGCCCGGATTCAGGGGGCCTCTCCGGGAAAACGAATTCTGCTGACTGGACATATGGACACAGTTGCACCGGGAGACGGTTGGACAACAAAGCCGTTTGAGCCGGTGGAACGGGACGGTAAAATTTTTGGCCGGGGTGCAAACGACATGAAAGCCGGCATTGCCGTTATCATTCAGACGGCAGCAACGGTTGCCGCACACAGGCAGCAGTTTTCCGGTACTTTGGAGATTGCTTTTGTGTGTGATGAAGAGGCGTATTCCAAAGGGATGCGGCGATATATGGAAACAAATCCAACAGCGGATTTTTGTATTGCGGCAGAGCCGGAATTTGCGACCATGCAGATCGGTGCCTGTGGGAAAATCTTAATCCGCGCCTGCGCGCATGGGCAATCTGCCCATGCCGCACAGCCGGAGAAGGGGATTAACGCAATTGAGGAAATGGGCCGCCTGCTGGGCTCCCTGCAGGACATCCCTCTGCACTCCCACCCTGCTATGGCCGGCCAGCCCTATGTCACACTCCAGGCAAGCGGCGGCGGAAAAGAGTACCAATTGGTTGTGCCGGATACCTGTACAGCACGGATCAACAAACATATTGTCCCGGGAGAGACAGCTGAGACAATTTGCGAAGATCTTCGAAATCAGGTAAACCGCCTTGGCCTACAGGCGGAATTTACATTTGAAACAGAGGATCCGTTTTATCCGCCCTATGTAGTGGAAGAAACGCACCCGGATGTCCAAAAGATTTGTCAGCTCTATCACCAGGTAACAGGGGAGACGCTGCGGGTGGGATATGCGGACGGTGTCTGCGACAACAACTATTTGACAGCAGAGTGTGGGATACCGGCAGTCTGTTTCGGACCTGGCGGCGGTGGTATGCATTCTGCCGATGAGTGGGTCAGTGTGGAGGAGATGTCTGTTGTCATGCAGGTGTATGTGCGCTATCTATTGGGAGAAGAGTAGGACGCTCCTGTTCGTATAGAATACGTTCTCTGACAAAATCAGGCAAGAAAGGAGGTCGGGACAGAAGTCCCGGAAAATTGTTCAGCATAGGGCACCGTATTGATGTTACGGATGAACGAAAGGAAGTCTTCTCAATATAGGTCAAAAACGAACTTTTCATATAGTAAAAATAAAACGTTGGCAATACTGTTTCATCAGCAATATGAATACGATAAGCCCTTTGATGTAAGGCATATTTACCTTCAATATAGTATTCCGGGAGATTTTAACCGTGTTACAGTTTCCGATGTCAAAAAACTAATGAATGGCAACGGAAGTGGACGGGTACAGAGATAGAAAGGAGCTTGTCATTACTGTGAAATGGATCAACAATAAGGCAAAGGGTCTTAAACAAGGAACAATCCGTGCCATGTTTGACCGTGCAAATAAAATGTCCGATGTTATCAGTTTAGGTATTGGAGAACCTGATATGCCAACCCCGAAACTGATATGTGATGCATGTAAGGAAGCCCTTGATAAAGGTATTACACACTACACACCCAATGCCGGGATGCTTGCCTTCCGACAAGCAATTGCTGAAAAGACTTACCTAAAAGATCTGCACTATGACCCAAACACGGAAATTATCGTTACCAACGGCGGTATGGGGGCACTGAGTTTGTTATTTCTTGTACTGCTCAATGATGGAGATGAGGTCCTGATTCAGGATCCGCAATGGCTGAACTATGTGGCACAAGTTTCTTACTGCGGCGGTATAGCGGTTCGGGTACCAACTGATTTGGCACACAATTTTGAAATGCAACCTGAGACCATCGAAAACTGTATCACGCCCCGTACGAAGGCACTGATGATCAATACTCCGAATAACCCCACGGGATCTGTCATGACGCGGGAGACGATGCAGAAAATTGCAGAACTAGCAGTGAAACACGATCTCTTAGTCATATCTGATGACGTATACAATACGCTGCTCTATGCCGGAGAAGAAGCACCTTGTATTGCGGCGTTTCCTGGTATGAAGGAGAGAACGGTGATCATTAATAGTTTCTCCAAATCATATGCTATGACAGGCTGGAGAATCGGATATGTAGCAGGGCCTGCAGAAATTGTTGACCGAATGACTAAATGTCAGGAAAATTTTAATGCCTGCGCCAATGCTCCTGGTCAATATGCTGGTACAATTGCTCTGGACCATCCGGAATTATGCAAAGAATTATGCCGAATTTTTGCGCGACGCCGAGATATCTTGCTAAACGGTCTGTCTAAGATCAACGGTATACACTGCAATCAGCCGACAGGCGCATTTTACGCCTTTGCTGATATCAGTGGTTTTGGCTTGAGCAGTGTCGACTTTTGCAATCGCCTGTTAGAAGAACAAAAAGTCGTGTGCATTCCGGGCAGCGCATTTGGAGAGTGTGGAGAAGGCTTTATCCGTATTGCCTACACCTGCTCGGAAGAGGATCTTTCTGAAGCGTTACGTCGGATAGAATGCTTTTGTAAAACGTTGGCATAGATTCAACTGTGTCGAAATGCATTGAAAATAGTAGCATAGATACTTATAAAAATAAAAGAACCATATGGTGAAGATTGGTTTGTATTTCAATTCGGATGGCAGATGACTACTATTATCGGGAAATTACTTGCTGCCAGTACTTAGGGTATTGAGGTGGCTGAAGTTAGACCGAACGGCGTAATTTCTTGCTATCTGGGCAGATTTTTATCTTTGATAACGGCGTACTAAAAATAGAGGAAATCACCATGGAAATGCTCTGTCAAGCAAAAGAAAAACTGTATGGCTGGCGAGGCAATTGAAAGGATTTTGTAATTTCAAACTAGTAAACTGGAACACAAGAAAAAGTAAAGATAGCAAGAAGGTGGCTGAACTTCCTTTAGGAATGTAAAGATTTTAGACTTCTGTTCCTTGAGAGTCTCAAAAGAAGTTAACATTTCTGTGGAAAATCAATAATACAATCATTGCGAGTTTAAGCGTTACAGTTGCCACACTGACCACACAACCAGCCACAGACGGAGCCGGAACCATCGGAAATCCTGCGATTCAAAAGTGTGGGAAAGCAATCTGTCTGGAGCGGAAATACCTATAAACAACGCAAAAAGATTAGAAAAATGAAAAAATTTGTGTTGGTAAGGATGAGGTCCCCAGTTCGAATCTGGGTAGCAGCTCCAAAAATCCCCGAAAACTTCGGTTTTTGGGGATTTTTTGTTGCAAAAAGTTACTTTG
>OBYM01000820.1_pt1 | contig 15396 bp, 10 predicted proteins | sample 1538191 | NCBI WGS metagenome assembly OBYM01 (sample SAMEA2580165, study PRJEB22360) | human gut metagenome | biome: human gut; feature: human-associated habitat; material: faeces | place: Denmark | collected 2008/2010 | reverse complement strand
AATGGCCGCGCCCCTCTGAAATCTCCGCTGCATTGCCGGTGTCCTTACTATTCTTCCTCCCGCTCCAGCAGGCGCTCTCCCGCCACATGGATGTCCCCCGCTCCCACGGTGAGGAGCAGGTCCCCCGGCTGTGCCAGCTGGGCCAGGCGGTCGGTCACATCCTCCAGGGTGGGACAGTACTCCGCACCGGGAATGCGGCCGGCCAGGTCCTTGGAGGAGACCCCCAGAGTGTCCGTCTCCCGGGCGGCAAAGATCTCCGCCAGGAGCACCTTGTCCGGCAGCTTGAGCACCTCCACGAAGTCGTCAAAGAGCTCCTTGGTCCGGGAGTAGGTGTGGGGCTGGAAGGCACAGACCACCCGGTCGTACCCCAGGGTCTTTACAGTAGACAGCAGGGCCCGCAGCTCCCCGGGGTGGTGGGCGTAGTCGTCGTAGAGCACCGCCCCGTGGTACTCCCCCTTCCGCTCAAAGCGGCGGCCCGCCCCGGTAAAGGCGTGGAGCCCCTCCTGAATGGCGGCAAAGGGCACCTTCAGCTGGAGGGCGGCCCCGGCGGCGGCCAGGGCGTTGCGCACGTTGTGGACCCCCGGGACCTGGAGGGTAATCCGGCCCAGGTTTTCTCCCCGGTAGATCAGGTCGAAGGAGCCCACTCCCTTCTCATAGGTGAGGTTAGATGTGTGGATGTCCCCCCGCTCCAGGCCGAAGGTGAGCATGGGCTTTTCCAGCCCCTTCAGGGCGTCCATGGTGTTGGCGTCATCCCCGTCGGCGATGACCGCGCCCCCCTCCGGCACCAGCTGGGCAAACCGGCGGAAGGAGTGCTTCACGTCCTCCAAATCCTTGAAAAAGTCCAGGTGGTCCGCGTCCACATTCAGGATCACCGCCACGGTGGGGAAAAAGGAGAGGAAGGAGTTGCAGTACTCGCAGGACTCCAGAATGATGGTGTCCCCCTTCCCCACCCGGTGCCCCGCCCCCAGGGCGGGAAGGGTCCCCCCGATCATCACCGTGGGGTCCCGCTGGGCGGCCAGGAAGATCTGGGTGCACATGGAGGTGGTGGTGGTCTTTCCGTGGGTGCCCGCCACACACAGGGCGTTCTGGTAGTGGCGCATGATGGCGCCCCAGGCCTCCGCCCGCTCAAAGACAGGGATGCCGGCGGCGCGGGCGGCGGCAATTTCGGGGTTGTCGTCGTGGACCGCGGCGGTGCGGATGACGCACCCCGCCCCCTGGACGCTCTCCCCCCTATGGCCGATGACCACGGGGATTCCCAGGGAGCGCAGATGCTCCACCGTCTCGCTGTCGTGCATATCAGAACCGGTGATTGTCACCCCCGCTCCGTGGAGCACCTCGGCCAGGGGGGACATGGACACGCCGCCGATGCCCACCAGATGGGCGTGGGCGCCGGGCCGGATATAAGCATGGATGTCAGGTTTCATTCAGACACACCTCAAACACAAATCATTTTGTTTCTTCATTATAGTACACCGCAGGCGGGAGAACAAGAGCAAAATCCAGCCGTTCCTTTTGCGCGGCAGGATGACCTGCGCAGGCCGTCACGCTCCGCACGGCTGATTTGGTCCCCATGTTAATCTGCGTTGCTTGCGGCAACGGGCTGTTTTTCGTACAATAGAGCTGACAAGAAAGGAGCGTATCCCCATGCTGAACGAAAATATCAGAGCGATCCGGAAATCAAAAGGCCTTTCCCAGGAGGAGCTGGCCATCAAGCTGAACGTGGTGCGGCAGACCATCTCAAAATGGGAGCAGGGATTGTCGGTCCCTGATTCTGATATGCTGCTTGCCATATCAGAGGCGCTTGAGACGCCTGTGAGCACTCTGCTCGGTGAAACGGTTGCCGAGACGAAGGCCGAGGACCTGAGTGCGATCTCCCAGAGGCTGGAGGTCATCAACCTGCAGCTGGCGCGGCGGAAGGACATGCATCGGAAAATACTCCGCGGTGCGTGTATTGCACTGTGCGGGGCGGTCATACTCATTTTCGCGGCCCTATTTGTGTGGAACAGCCCATACTTAAGCTGGGATTACAGCGACCCTGAAACCGCTGTTGTTGGAGTATTCTTTCACGCCTTCGAGTGGCTGTTTGTCCGGCTGGCTCCCATTGTCTTTGTGGGAGCCGTCGCCGGAATCTGTTTGACCCGAAAGAGAGAGTGAGACGGTTTCCCGTTTCCTCCACAGTTCAATCCTCAAACTCCGGCCGGAGTGGGTTTCATTTCCCGTCAGTCTTCCCAAAATACCGGCCGTTCAATCCGGCAGGCAGGAAGAAAGCCCGATCTATGATCGGGCTTTCAGCTTGTCGAAAAGTTTTTCGACAAGCTGAAAGCACTTTTCAGACCATTAAAATGTTCTGAAAAGTGGTTTGATTGCACGTGAAAGAAAACCCTGACGGTTTTCTTTCACACTATCTTTCCCTCCGAAACCTTAAATCAAATAGCCTTTTGGCAGGAAGAAAGCCCGATCTATGATCGGGCTTTCTTCCAAAAAGAGGAGAAATTCAATCAGAAAACGTCAAATCAGTGATGATGTAGCCGAACATGCAGTCCCGTGCGGCCAAAGTCACCTGGAACTTCCGCAGGGCGCTGCCGTCCTCCAGGGACTCCAGGGCCCCATTCATCACAACGGCGCCGCTGCTCAGATAGATGGGCGGCTCCACCGTCACCTGGGAGAGTCCCTCGTCGCCCCGGGCCAGACGGTAGGCGCCGTCCGAGGCGCGGTAGGAGATACGCTCAGAAATAGGAGCTGGAATCTCCGGCAGGGTGGCTACATCGGGGTAGAGGGCCGCCGCGTAGTCCTGAACCACCTCGCTGGGAAGGATCAGGGTGTCGTCGGTGAGCTCCGAGCGCTCGTCCATCTCGCCGTACAGGCTGAGCATGTAGTAGAGACTGGTCCACAGGAACTCCGGGTCCTCCGGGTCATAGTCCAGGTGATTCTCCGTCATGGCCATCACCAGGGCGTGGACGGCGGGATACATGGACTGAGAGGCGTCCGCCTGGGCGGGAGCGCTCCCCTGGGCCGTCTCGGTGGTCACCTCGGGAAGCGGCTCCTGCTGGGACTGTGCAAAGGCCACGCCGCCCAGAGAGGCGGTCAGCAGGGCGATCAGCGTCAGGGATAGGATCAGCTTTTTCACAGCAGGACCCTCCTTTCCTCGGTTTCTGAAATCAGTATACCACGGAACGCCGTCAGTCTCTTGTCAAACTGATGACATAAAAATGAAAAAACGGTTACAAAAAACTGCGTCCGCAGGTTGGTTTCAGACGAATATGTACAAGAAATGAAGAATCCGGCAGAAACGCTTGCACGTCCAGAATCTTCCCGCCAGGGAGAACAAGCAGGCCGGGCGGCCCCTCAGAGAGACCGCCCGGCCAAATCAGTTCAAATTATCGGGGACGGCGATTACAGTCCCAGCTTCTGAGACACAAAGTCGTCCACACAGGCCAGGGCGTTATCCAGCTTAGAAATATCTGTACCGCCGCCCATGGCGCTGTCGGGCTTGCCGCCGCCTTTGCCGCCGCAGATGGCGGTGACGGTCTTGATGATGTCTCCGGCCTTGATGCCCTTGGCCACGGCCTCCTTGCCGCAGACCGCCAGGAAGGTGATCTTCTCCCCATTGACCGTGGCCAGGACGCCCACCACGTTGGGGGCCTTGTCCCGGAGCAGGTCGCCCATCTGGCGGAGCTTGTTGGCGTCCGCCTCATTGACGTTGGCGGTGAGCACCTTCAGCTCGCCCACCGACCGGGCGCCGAAGAGAATGCGCTCCGTCTCACCGGCGGATTCCTTGGCCTTGAAGCGCTCCACCGCCTGGTGCAGGGCCTTCAGGTCGTTCATGGTCTGCTCCGCCTTCTCCCGCAGCTCGCCGGGCTTGGCCTTCAGCACGGCGGCGGCCTGGAACAGCAGCTCCTGGTTCCGGTTCATCACCTCCAGGGACTTCAGGCCCGTGGTGGCCTCGATGCGGCGCACGCCGCTGGCCACGGAGAACTCGCTGCTGATGTGGAACACGCCCACCTTGGCGGTGTTGTCCAGGTGGGTGCCGCCGCAGAACTCCACGGAGTAGCCGTCCATGTCCACCACCCGGACCTGGTCGCCGTACTTCTCCCCAAAGAGGGCGGTGGCGCCGGTCTGCTTTGCCTCCTCGATGCCCATGACCTTGGTGTCCACGGGGTAGCCCTCCAGAATGGACTCGTTTACGATGCGGTTCACCTCGCCCAACTCCTGGGCGGTCATGGCGGAGAAGTGGGTGAAGTCAAAGCGCAGGTAGTCGGGCTCCACCAGAGAGCCGGCCTGGTGCACGTGGCTGCCCAGCACGGTCTGCAGGGCCTTGTGGAGCAGGTGGGTGGCGGTGTGGGCCCGGCGGACGGCGTTCCGGCGGGGCACGTCGATCTGGGCGGAGACGGTGTCCCCCAGCTTCAGTGTGCCCTCGGTGACCTTGCCGTAGTGCATATACTTGCCGCCCTTGTTCTTCTGCACGTCGGTGACGGTAAACAGGCAGCCGTTCTCCCCGCTCTTGGCGATGACGCCGTGGTCGGCCACCTGGCCGCCCATCTCCGCGTAGAAGGGGGTCTTGTCCAGCACCACAATGCCCTCTACCCCGGGCATGAGCTCCTCGGCCTGCTCGTTCTCCACCACCAGGGCCACCACCTTGGCGCCGGCGATGGAGTTGTTCTCATAGCCCACAAACTCGGTCTCGGGCACGTCCTTGCCGAACTCCACGCCGGCCCAGCCCAGGTCGCCCAGGGCCTCCCGGGCCTTCCGGGCCCGCTGGCGCTGCTCCTCCATCAGCTGGTGGAACGCCTTCTCGTCCAGGGTCATGCCCTGCTCCTCCACCATCTCCAGGGTCAGGTCCATGGGGAAGCCGTAGGTGTCGTACAGCTTGAAGGCGTCCTCGCCGGAGAACACCTTCTCCCCCTTCTCCTGGTGCTGGGCGAGCATGTCGTTGAAAATTTTCAGGCCGCCGTCGATGGTCTTGGCGAAGTTCTCCTCCTCCACCCGGATGACCTTGGTGATATAGTCCTGGCGCTCCCGCAGCTCGGGGTAGTGGCCCTCGTTCTCGTGGATGACGGTGTCGCACACCTTGTACAGGAAGGGCTCGTTCACCCCCAGCAGCTTGCCGTGGCGGGCGGCCCGGCGCAGCAGGCGGCGCAGCACATAGCCCCGGCCCTCGTTGGAGGGGAGCACGCCGTCGCAGATCATAAAGGTGGCGGAGCGGATGTGGTCGGTGATGACCCGCAGGGACACGTCCACACTGTGGCTCTGGCCGTAGGAGGCCCCGGTGAGCTCAGTGACCTTGTGGGTGATGTTCATCACCGTGTCCACATCAAACAGAGAGGGGACGTTCTGGCACACGCAGGCCAGGCGCTCCAGGCCCATGCCGGTGTCGATGTTCTTCTGCTTGAGCTCGGTGTAGTGGCCCTCGCCGTCGTTGTCGAACTGGGAGAACACCACGTTCCACACCTCAATGTACCGGTCGCAGTCGCAGCCCACGGTGCAGCCCGGCTTGCCGCAGCCCCACTCGGGGCCCCGGTCGTAGTAGATCTCGGAGCAGGGGCCGCAGGGACCGGAGCCGTGCTCCCAGAAGTTGTCCTCCTTGCCGAACTTGAAGATGCGCTCGGCGGGGATGCCGATCTCCTCGTTCCAGATGCGGAAGGCCTCGTCGTCGGCGGGGGTGGTCTCATTGCCGGCAAAGACGGAGGGGTAGAGGCGGTCCGGGTCCAGCCCCACCCACTCGGGGGAGGTCAGAAACTCCCAGGCCCAGTGGATGGCGTCCTTTTTGAAGTAGTCCCCGAAGGAAAAGTTGCCCAGCATCTCAAAGTAAGTGCCGTGGCGGGCAGTCTTGCCGATGTTCTCAATGTCGCCGGTGCGGATGCACTTCTGACAGGTGCACACCCGGTGGCGGGGGGGCTCCTGCTCCCCGGTGAACCAGGGCTTCATAGGGGCCATGCCGCTGTTGATGAGCAGCAGGGACGCGTCGTTCTGGGGAATCAGGGAAAAGCTGGGGAGCCGCAGGTGCTCCTTGGTCTCAAAAAATTTCAGGAACATCTCCCGCAGCTCATTTAACCCAAATGGTTTCGGATCGCGCATAATCAATTACCTCCCGTATCGTGTTCGTTTCTTTTCAGATCGTTTCTCCATGGTTCCAGTGCAGAGGCGGCTCATCCGCCGAACAGATTGCTCAGATTCCCGGTCAGGTTGGAGAAGCTCCAGCCGGAGGTCTGGACCCCGGCAGACAGGCCGATGAGTTCCATATCGGTGTCGAAGGCCAGATTGATGGCCACATCCTCCTCCGAGAAGTTGCACAGGAAGCGGGCGATGCCGTGCTCCTCCCCCTCGGTGCTGCCGATGGTGTCCGCCTTCTCAATGCCCTCGTAGGTCCCGGCCTCCTGGGTCTCTGACTCAATCAGCTCCTGCACGCTCTCCACAGTCAGGTTCGCCCGGATGTCCTCCCGGAACTCCTCATAGACCGTCTCATACTCCCCATCCAGAAGCTGGTTCAAGATCTCCTCTCCGGCGGCCAGAACGGTCTCCTGGTCCATGCTCTCCGGCAGGGGCTCCGTCTCCTCCTCCTGGGCGGAACAGCCCGCCAGAAGCATCAGGGCCAGCGCCGCAGCCGTGAGCATACAGAGTTTTTTCATGTTGCTTTTTTCCTCCTTCAAATACCCTTATACCATCAGCTCTGCCACAGAGTACAGAGCCGCGCGCCCCGCCAGGATCACCCGGTCCCCCTCCAGGCGGCAGTACAGGGTGCCGCCCCGGGGAGAAGCCTGTCGGGCCGTCAGCTCGGTCTTTCCCAGCTTCGCCGCCCAGTAGGGCACGATGTGGCAGTGCCCCGAGCCGCACACCGGGTCCTCGGGCACCTCCATCTTGGGGGCGAAGGTGCGGGAGACGCAGCCAAACTCCGTCCCCGTCCCTGGGGCGGTGACCTGCATCAGCGCCCCCTTCAGGGCCCTCACCTTGTCCAGGTCGGGCTTCATCTGAATGACCTGCTGGGGGTCGTCAAAGACGCACACCAGATCCCTGGCCCGCCAGACTTCCTTCGGCCGGGCCCCCAGGGCCTCGGTGATGGCGTCGGTGACCTCCAGGGGCTTGAGCGTGTAGGCGGGGAAGTCCATGGAGTAGAGCTCCCCCTCCCGCTTCACGGTCAGCAGGCCGCTGAGGGTCTGAAACCGCAGTTCCTCCGCGTCCGGGTCCACAAACCGGCTGATGGCATAGGCAGCCGCCAAGGTGGCGTGGCCGCACAGGTCGATCTCGCCTCCCGGGGTGAACCAGCGCAGCCGCCAGTCCTCCCCCTCCCGGACAGCAAAGGCCGTCTCGGACAGGTTGTTTTCCCGGGTAATGGCCATCATCTGCTCCTCGCTGGGCCAGGCCTCCGGCAGGCACACCGCCGCCGGGTTCCCCTCAAATACGCGGTCGGCAAAGGCGTCCACCACATATTGCTTCATCGCTTGCGTCTCCTTCCTTTCCCAACGAAAACACCCCTGAACCAGGTCCCATCCGGAACCCGGTTCAGGGGCGAAAGCAAGTCTTCCACGGTACCACCCTGATGATCCCCAGACGGGGACCCCTCGTTGTCATCCGCAGTAACGGGGATGAGCCGTCCCGGTCCTCCCGGGCCGCTCCGGAGTGGCCCGCGCTCCGGTCCCGGCTGAGGGCTCTCACCATCCCCTCTCGCTGACAGCCAACCGCGGCGCTTTGCTCCATCAAGGCGTTTAACAGAGTTATTTTATCATAGTTTTTTCCCTTGTCAAGGGGTACTTTCCCATCATTTCTCCAAAGTCAGGCATCAAATGCACGCAGTTTCCCCCCTCCCTTTTGTCCAACTTCCCCACGACAATATGGCCGCCATCATATGCCATGGTCGGCAGTCTGTGTTTTCCTCTCGATTTTTCTCATTTTCTCTCCTTACATGGCGCCGCATGCTTTCTGGAGTTGAACACAGAAAAGCGCCGTTCTCCCTGCAAAGGGATCAGAGAACGCCGCTTCTGCGGCGCCGCATTCAAATTTCAAATTTAAGCTGATGTGCCGTCTGGGCGGCAGGACATTTTTCGGCAGGCAACAGACGTGTCGAGGTCCATTCCAGAAAGGATTCGAAAAAAGAAAGAAATTTTTAAAATAGCACTTTACAACTCGCGGCAATCCTGCTATAATAATTGAGCGATTGATAAGCGCCCGTAGTTCAATTGGATAGAGCGTCAGATTCCGGTTCTGAATGTTGGGGGTTCGAGTCCCTTCGGGCGTACCAAAACAAAAGGTCATCCTTTCGGATGACCTTTTGTTTTGGGTTTCGGCGGCCGAAGGCCGCCTCCACCCTTCGGAGATTAAAATGCTCGGCGGAAATGAATTCCGCCTCCGCCAAGGTTTTGGCCGCAGGCCAAAACGCTTGTACGGCGCAGCTGCGCCGCCGGCCAGAAGGCCGGTTTACCAGTTCTCCTGCCGCTGTCTCAATCCTTGAAAATATCGATTTTAGCCGTCCTTTGCATGACGAGTGTTCTTATAGTATTTGAGAAGCTGTAAGAACACTCGTCTTTTTTTGTTGATTTCATCCGGCGATGGTGGATGGGGCGTAGTTGACGACTACGCCCTTTCTTGTGTTTGCGGACACCTCCGGTGCAGGCAGCAGAATGAAGTTGGGGATCTCAATAACCCCTACGCAGTTATAGTGGATACGGAGCCGCTGTTCCCACCGCCCGTTTATCTTCTCAGCGTTGAATATAGCAATTTAAATCTATATCTCGACGCTGTCCTCCTCTTGTGGTATACTAATTTATTATGTGTCCCTACGAGAGGAGGAGCTTTATGGGCCAGCAGACCAACAAAACAAAGCCTATCAAGCATATATGTGCGGGTCTGTTGGCCCATGTGGACGCGGGCAAGACCACCCTATCCGAGGGACTTTTGTACACCAGCGGCCAGCTGCGCCGCCTGGGCCGGGTGGACCACGGGGACGCCTTTCTGGACACCGACGCCCAGGAGCGGGAGCGGGGCATCACCATCTTCTCCAAGCAGGCGGTGCTCCCCCTGGAGTCCATGACCATCACCCTGCTGGACACCCCGGGACACGTGGACTTCTCCAGCGAGATGGAGCGCACCCTCCAGGTGCTGGACTATGCCATTCTGGTCATCAGCGGCACCGACGGGGTCCAGGGCCACACCCTCACCCTGTGGCGGCTCCTGTCCCGGTACCACATCCCCACCTTTCTCTTCATCAACAAGATGGACTTAGCGGGGGCCGACCGGGACGCCCTGCTGGAGCAGCTCCGGCAGAGGCTCAGCAGCGGCTGTGTGGACTTCTCCGCCCCGGAGGATGCGTGGCAGGAGGACGCCGCCGTGTGCGACGAGGGCATTCTGGAAAAATATCTGGAGACGGGAGCTCTGGAGGACGCCGATGTGATCTCCCTCATCCGGCACCGGAAGGTGTTCCCCTGCTGGTTCGGCTCTGCCCTGAAGCTGGAGGGGGTGACGGAGTTTCTTCGGGGGGTGGAGCGGTACGCCGTCCCGCCCCTTTATCCCTCGGAGTTCGGGGCGAAGGTCTTCAAGATCGCCCGGGACCCCCAGGGGGTGCGCCTCACCTATTTAAAGGTGACCGGCGGTTCTCTGAAGGTGAAGGCTCTGCTCACCAACCGCCGCCCCGGCCTGCCCGAGGACCAGGTGTGGGAAGAGAAGGCCGACCAGCTGCGCATCTACTCCGGGGCCCAATATCGGGTGGTAGACCAGGTACCCGCCGGAGCGGTGTGCACCGTGGCCGGCCTGAGCCGCACCCACGCCGGGGAGGGGCTGGGCTTTGAGACCGAGTCCCCCATCCCCCTGCTGGAGCCGGTCCTCTCCTATCAGATCATTCTGCCCCAGGGGACCAACGTGCACACCGCCCTGAAGCAGCTGGGCCAGCTGGAGGAGGAGGACCCCCAGCTCCACATCGCCTGGAGCGAGCAGGCCCGGGAGATCCGCCTGCAGCTCATGGGGCCGGTGCAGCTGGAGGTGCTCACCCGCCTCATCCGGGACCGGTTCGGCCTGGAGGTCTCCTTCAGCACCGGCAGCATTCTCTATAAAGAGACCATCGCCGCCCCGGTGGTGGGGGTGGGCCACTTTGAGCCCCTGCGCCACTACGCCGAGGTCCACCTGCTCCTGGAGCCCGCCCCCCGGGGGTCCGGCCTCCATCTGGCCACCGCCTGCCCCGAGGACGTGCTGGACCGGAACTGGCAGCGGCTCATCTTCACCCACCTGATGGAGAAGGAGCATTTGGGGGTGCTCACCGGCTCCCCCCTCACCGACGTGACCATCACCCTGCTCACCGGCCGGGCCCATGTGAAGCACACCGAGGGGGGTGACTTCCGCCAGGCCACCTACCGGGCGGTGCGTCAGGCCCTCATGCAGGCGGAGAGTATTCTGCTGGAGCCCTGGTACGACCTGCGCCTCCTCCTGCCCCCGGACCAGGTGGGCCGGGCCATGTCCGACCTCCAGCGGATGGGGGGCGAGCTCCAGGCCCCGGAGGCCCTGGGGGACATGACCCTGCTCACCGGCTCCGCTCCCGTGTCCGGCCTCCAGGACTACGCCGCCCAGGTGGCCGCCTACACCCGAGGGATGGGGCGGCTCACCCTCACTCCGTCCGGGTACCGGCCCTGTCCCAATCAGGAGGAGATCGTGGCTCAAACCGGCTACGACGTGGAGCGGGATGTGGAAAACACCCCCGACTCGGTGTTCTGCGACCACGGGGCCGGGTACATCGTCAAGTGGGACCAGGTGAAGACCCACATGCACCTGGACAGCGGCCTGGACTTCGGGGAACCGGAGGAGGACCCCTCCCCCGCCGCCCCGCCCCCGCCCCGGAAGGGCTCGGTGTACTCCGGCTCTCTGGAGGGGGACGACGAGCTTATGGCCATCTTCGAGCGCACCTACGGCCCCGTCCAGCGCCGGGATTTTCGGCCCCAGGCCAAGCCGAAGCGCCGGGACGAGCTCCCCGAAAAACAGGCCATCAAGACCCCGGAGGACCTGGGCCCGGAGTATCTGCTGGTGGACGGGTACAACATCATCTTCGCCTGGGACGAGCTGAAGGCCATCGCCCGGGACAACCTGGACGCCGCCCGGCAGAAGCTCATGGACCTGATGAGCAACTACCAGGGCTATAAGAAGTGCCAGGTGATTTTGGTGTTCGACGCCTATAAGGTCCCCCGGGGGACGGGGGAGATCTCCAAGTACCACAACATCTATGTGGTGTACACCAAGGAGGCGGAGACGGCGGACGCCTACATTGAAAAGACCACCTACGAGCTCAGCCGGAAGAAGTACCGGGTGCGGGTGGCCACCTCCGACTACGCCGAGCAGATGATTATTCTGGGCCACGGGGCCCTGCGCCTGTCCGCCACCACCTTCCACGCCGAGGTGGAGCAGGCCACGGGACAGATCAACGCCCTGCTCCAGCGGCAGAACAACCGGCTCAGCCGTTCCCGCCCGGTGGCGGCGGCCATGGAGCGGGCCAGGAAAAAGAGCTGATTCCTCCCCAGGCGCCGGAATAGGCCCGTCATAAATTGGGCATTCTTGGAATATACTTCTCTGCCCGCCCCTTTTTCCGGCGGCCCGGGGCGGGCGGATGCGTTTTTTGGCGATTTTCCGGGTAGACAGACGGGGTGCCGTCCGGTAAAATAGAGGTAGTTTTTGGCTCTTTCGTGGGAACGCCCACGTCTGATAAGGAGGATCAGTGTTATGGATCATAAAGAAGTGCTGAAACGGGTGGACCACACCCTGCTGACCCAGGCGGCCACCTGGGAGGAGGTCCAGGCCATCTGCGACGAGGGCATGGCCTGTGAGACCGCGTCCGTGTGCATTCCCCCCCGCTATGTGAAGCGGGCGGCGGACTATGTGAAGAACCGCCTGAAAATCTGCACCGTGGTGGGCTTCCCCAACGGCTACTCCACCCCGGAGGTGAAGGTGTTCGAGACCGAGGACGCCATCCGCAACGGCGCCGACGAGATCGACATGGTCATGGACATCGGCCTGGCCAAGTCCGGCGACTGGGAGGGCGTGCTGGAGGAGATCAAGGCAGTAAAAGCCTCCTGCAACGGACACATCCTGAAGGTCATTGTGGAGGCCTGCCAGCTGACCCGGGAGGAGAAAATCGCCGCCTGCCGGGTGGTCTCCATGTCCGGGGCCGACTTCATCAAGACCTCCACCGGCTTCGCCTCCGGCGGCGCCACCGTGGAGGACGTGGCCCTGTTCCGGGAGCACATCAGCCCCGACGTGCGCATCAAGGCCGCCGGCGGCATCCGTACCTTCGAGCAGGCCCAGGCCATGCTGGAGGCGGGGGCCGACCGCATCGGCGCCAGCGCCCTGGTGGCCCTGTACCGCCAGGAGGGGTAAGTAAACCAACTCAAGGGGGGCAGATTTTCGTCTGTCCCCCTGTTTTTGTATTAAAATTTTAAAAAATGAGGATTTTTACATGATTCGAGTGCTTTTTGTGTGCCACGGCAATATTTGCAGAAGCCCGATGGCCGAGTTTATTATGAAAGATTTGGTGAAAAAGGCGGGATTGGAGCAGGAATTTCACATCGAATCGGCCGCCACCAGCACCGAGGAGATCGGCAACCCGGTCTATCCTCCGGCCCGCCGGAAGCTGGCCCAGCACGGCATCAGCTGCGAGGGCAAGCGGGCCCGGCAGCTGCGGCGGGAGGACTATGGGGACTGGGACCTGCTCATCGGCATGGACCAGGCCAACATCCGGAATATGCGCCGCATCTGCGGCGGCGATTCGGAGGGAAAGATCCATCTGATGATGGAGTATGCCGGCGGACGGAAGGGGTCCTCGCGCGAGCCCAGCGAAGCGGGTCGCGTGGGGAGAGGAGAAGCAAGGGAGCGTTCGGAGTTTTCGCCGCAGGCGGAAACGGAGAAAAGCGGACTTTGCTTCGACGAGGTGGCCGACCCCTGGTACACCGGGGACTTTGAGGCCACCTGGCAGGATGTGCTCTCCGGCTGTCAGGGGCTGCTGGCCGCCGTCACAGAGGGCTGACGAAGAAGAACGCTCCTCCCCCTCCCGCCGGAATGTCCCGGCGAAAAACGGGACAGACTAGCACGGAGAAAGGAAAGGAGCGTGCCCATTATGATAAACGTCCGAAAAGCGGCCATTATCGGCTGCGGCTTTGTGGGGTCGTCCATCGCCTTCAGCCTGATGCAGCGGGGGCTGTACTCCGAGCTGGTGCTCATCGACGCCAACCAGGCCAAGGCGGAGGGGGAGGCCATGGACCTGAGCCACGGGCTCCCCTACGCCGCCTCCATGCAGATCTACGCCGGGACCTACGACGACGTGGCCGACTGCGCCATGGTCATCCTCACCGCCGGGGCCAACCAGAAGCCCGGCGAGACCCGGCTGGACCTGATCGACAAAAACGTGGCCATTTTAAAGAGCATCATCCCGGAGCTCACCAAGAGGCTGTTCCAGGGCATTCTGCTGGTGGTGTCCAACCCGGTGGACGTGCTCACCTACGCCGCCTGGAAGCTGTCCGGCCTGCCCGCCAAGCACGTGATCGGCTCCGGGACGGTGCTGGACACCGCCCGCCTAAAGTACCTGCTGGGGCAGTATCTGGGGGTGGACAGCCGGAACGTCCACGCCGCCATCATCGGCGAGCACGGGGACAGCGAGCTGGCGGTGTGGAGCAGCGCCAACATCTCCAGCCTGGACCTGGACCACTTCTGCCAGCTGCGGGGAAAGAAGGATTACCGGGCCGGGCTGGACCGCATCTACCACGAGGTGCGGGACAGCGCCTATGAGATCATCGAGCGCAAAGGGGCCACCTACTACGGCATCGCCATGGCGGTGGCCCGCATCGCCGAGTGTATCGTAAAAAACGAGTCGGCCATGCTGCCCATCTCGGCGGTGCTGGAGGGGGAGTACGGCCTTGAAAACCTGTGTCTGAGCATCCCCGCCATTGTGGGCCAGGATGGGGTGGAGACTGTGCTGGAGATCCCCCTGGCCCCCCAGGAGAAGTCCGCCCTCCTCTCCTCTGCCCAGCAGCTCCAGGAGGTCATCGGGCATCTGGAGCTCTCGTAAGCAAACAAACAGTCCCCCGGACGGCTCCGGGGGACTGTTTCCGCTATTTGGGCCGCACCACGCCCGCCTCCGGGCCGGTGAGGGGGATGTGCCAGTTCCAGATTTCCACCGCGACAGCCCGGTCCAGGTCCAGGGGCTCGGTGAACTCCCAGTTGCCCAGGACGCACAGCTCATCCGGTGACATCATCCCGGAATCCCGCTTGAAGCTCTCAAAGCGGGTGCCGTCTTCATAGATCACCGCAAAGGGCCCGCCGCCCCAGTAGCCAATATCGTAGCTTCCAGTCATAACGGCCCCCAGGGGGCTGATGGCAAAGGTGGTGGGATAGGGCCACTCGCCAATATCCCCGGTGAGTTCAATCTCTTTCATGGGATAATTTTCTACCTGGAACGTCAGGTCCCAGTTCCCTTCAATGGGCTCCAGGGCCCGCTGTGTAATCAATGTTCCATAGGCAGAACTGAATGTGATCCGATCCTTATACGCAAGGGGGACTTCCTGACCAAATCCAATATATTGTTTCCCATTCCAGGTAAACATATAATCCTTTAGTTCCTCATTTCCAGTTTCTCCAAAGTAGACCTCGCCGTCTACATAAATAGTAAATGTGAGAATATTTTCGTCCGAAGCAACCACTTGGTCAGACAGCTGGAAAATACCTTGCAGGGTGCCGTCCGGCGCAAACCCCAGTGAGGACAGACGCAGTAAATCCGTTCCCTCCAATTCTTTGGGTGTCTGCTCCGGGACCAGAACCATATCTCCATTGTCCAGAGTCATAGTCTCCAGATATTGATCGGATAACAGGTCCTCGGGCAGTGCTTCCGTATCATAGTTGTAAATTCCTGTTGTGATTTTGGATGCTTTCAACTCCAGTTCTTCTACCTTTTCTGACATTGGGTATCCACTCTGATTTATTTCAAACAGAGCTGTATGCTCCTCCGGGTCATAAGCAATCAAAACGGGGCGGGCGATAACTCCTATTCTTCCCCAGTCTCTCGGAATGGACGCATTCAGATGGATGGCTTCATCCATAAACCGCTCCCCGGTCAGATCCTCCACTTCAATATAAATTTTCATCCGGTACTGGTCGGTCACCGCCGACACCACCCGGATTTCCACGTCCTGGTCCACCGCCACGGCCCCCTCCGGCTCCTGGCTGTAAGAGGTGAAGCTGCCCAGAGCCTGGGCCAGATAGTCCCGCAGGGTGGGGGACAGGGCCAGGGCCGAGGTGGTGAGCGCACCGCAGACCAGCACCGCCGCCGCCAGCAGCCGCATCGGGGGCCGCCGGCGCTTTTTCCGGGGCGGCTCCTCCACCATGGCCTGGACAATGCGGGCGCGCTGGTCCGGGGACAGCTCCACCCGGTCCATCTCCCGC
>OBYM01000818.1_pt1 | contig 15404 bp, 14 predicted proteins | sample 1538191 | NCBI WGS metagenome assembly OBYM01 (sample SAMEA2580165, study PRJEB22360) | human gut metagenome | biome: human gut; feature: human-associated habitat; material: faeces | place: Denmark | collected 2008/2010 | reverse complement strand
AGTTCCGTCAAGATCATTTCCTCGGCCTGGGCCTTGCAGTTGTTCATCAGGCCCACCCACTTCATCGGGTCGCTGGCTTTCAGGCTCTCGGTCACGCCCGCCGCTTTCATCAGCTCCGGCATCATCTGCTCTAAGCGCCGGTTCGCCGTCTCGTCGATCTCCTGAAGATGTGCGGTCAGGTTCCCGGACAGAAGAAAGTTGTTGTAAAGCACCGTCCGATGCTCCTTCAGATACCTCTTCCGTATCCTGCCGTATTTGCCCAGGGGCTTCACTTCGGCCTGTTCCTCCAAGGTCAGGTTGGGAATCTGATAATCCCCGCTCTGGATGTAAGTCAATTCGCTCATTCGTCTGGCTCCTTTCATATTCATAGTGCTTGATGGCTGCGCCAATCTGCCGAAGCACCTGCTGGCTGGACTGGCTGACCGCTGTGCCAAGGGCATTGACCACAGCGGGGGTATTGAAATCAAAGATGCTTAAAAAGTCCTCATGGTCGAAATAGCTTTCCGGCTCCAGCCCGCAGCGGGACATCAGCGAGTAGGTAATGCTGACCGTTGCGGCGCTTCTGAAAGCCACTCCGATGTTGAACTCATCATACTCCTCCAGAAAACTATCGTCAACGATACGGAGAATGTCGCGCTGGTTCTCCGCCCAATATTCATCCGCAAGCTGTGCAGCCACTTTTTCAAGCTGGTCGGCAAGGCCATATTCACCGGAAATCTCATAAGCATCACGAAGCACAGCCGTAACCGTTTCCTCATGCTCCGGGCGGTATTGCCAGAGATAAAGCTGGCGGGCGTTTTCGCGCCCGCCGGTATCGGAAACATCAAACACATATCGAAGCCTCGGAACATCCCCGCTGTCATCAATGAGCGCGATCCCCTTGGAGCCGCGCCGCACATACCGCCGCATGGTGTTGTTCCAGAGGTCATATTCCGCGCAGGCGGTGGCGTCGGGCCGCTGGGCGAAAATCATCATCTGTTCCGGGAAAGGATATTTATAGAGCCGCGCCGCCGTAGTCAGAAAGGCCGTCCACCGCTGGTAGCTGCCTGTCAGCCCGGACGCGACGCTTTCGGCCATCTGTGTATAGCTTTGCAGTTTACTCGGCATCCGCATCCTCCTCATCTCCAAAATCCGGGTACAGCTCCAGCGCGTCAAATGCTTCATCGCTCATGCAGGAGAGCTTTTCCAGCGTGGAATCGGTGAGCATCAAAAGCTCCGTCTCGTCCGGTTCCAGATAGCCGCGCATCTCGGTAAGCGCCCCGATCAGGCCCTCCCGCGTCCCGGTGTTGTAAATGCACATCAAATTCATTTCCTCAAACGTAAAGTTTTCCATATCAAAGCTCCCTTTCTGCGCTCCTTTTGGGCGCTGCTTTTTTTGTGTTCCTGCTTCGGCTTTGCTTTAAGTTGCTCCACCACAGACTTTTTCTTTTCCCGCTGTTCCCGGTGAACGGCATCGGCCAGATCCATGAGAGATATTGGCTGGCCTGACCGGGCCTGCTGTTCCAGCTCGGCAACCGTAGGCTCCTTGGGGCCATTGTTGATGATCCCGTCAATCATGCCGTAATCATCCTCTAGCATCATTTCTGCATTTCTCAGCGGATTGTCCTGGGGAAGAAAGCCGGAAATCTCCTGAAAGCCAAAGCTGTCGCAGTAATGGCAGGATACCACGCCATTTTGCTTGACCGCAATGATGTCGCTGACGCTCATAGACGGGTGGTGGTAATCTGCCGGATGATGAAGATTGAATTGCTCATACAGGGCCTCCAGCGTCCGTCCGGTACTTCCGTCTGCTGTAAGCTCTCCGGTGTAAACCAGATCATAGTTAGCACGTTCCACCGTCAGGCCATGTGATTGCAGCCAGTCCATATTCATAAACCGGAGGCGCTGCGGGTCATCATCTTTCACCTGATAGATGGCGAAGCAGTCTCCCTCATGGGCCAGAAAAGCCGCCTCCCGTTCCTCCTGGTGGTCGTGCCGCTCCATGATTTTCTCATGGAACAGCGGACTTGCCTCCCATTCCTCACGGGAAACGGCAAACAGAATCTCCGGGGCCTGGGTGTCAAAGTCCTCCCGGTCAAAGAGCATTTCCGCGCTGCCTCCGTCCACAATGGCATAGACCGTCAGCTCCTTGTCGAACAGCTCCATTGCCTGCTCTTTGGAAAGGGGCAGCATATCGCCGTCCAGGTAGCCGCAGGCTTCCAGATCAGCCACGCTCAGAGTTTCATCCGGCATGGGGTATTCATCCAGGGCCTGCTCCGGTGCATCCGGCAGCATGGACGCGGGCGGTGTTTCTGCATCAGTGGACACTTCTTCCTGCTGTACCGGCATTTGTCCGGCTTCCAGCCACCCGACCGCTTCATTAGAGGGAATCACGCCGCTGTTAAGCTGTCCGGCCATTTCCTCGCACAGCTCTTTTGTGCCGTATCCAACAATTTCGGCCCCAATGGAACCGCCAGGGGTGGAATCATACGCCTGGATATAGTAGCGGTCATGTTCGCCGGTGGCGCGGGGATTGGCGTGTGCCATGTAACTTTTTCTTATATCCTCCTGCGCCGGTTCCGCCGCTTGTTGCTGGAGCTGCTGGACAGCCGCCTCCTGCAAGGTTTCGATCATCGCCACCGGAGCATATTTGATAGACTGAGAACCGATGTTGTGCATCTCACATATCTGCAAACAGGCGGTGGAAAACGGAAGTTCCGGCGCGTCAAGCTGTCCTCCGTCCAGCTCCCGCAGGGTATTGATGTCATAGAGAGTGTAGTCATAGCCGTTTTCGCTGGTCTGGAGGTGCAGATATACAGCATCATCCAGCGCATAGAGCTTCTCCGCCTGCATCGTTGCCGCGACCTCGGCAGGAACCAGACCGCTTTCTTTGATCTGCTCCGGGGTCAGGGCCTGGGGATATTCGATATAGCCATACGCCTCAATCCGGCTGTTTTCATACAAATGAAGCTCCGGTGTCTCATGTACTTTGCTTCCATCCATCGCCGGGTAGGTGCCGTGGCCTAATGCCTCCTGGGTAATGTAATAGCGGTGCGGCGGTTCAATCTGGCCCGGTTCCGGCAGGGGTAAATCGCCCAAAGCCCAAACATCCTTGTAGCCGATCAGCCCCGCATTAAGCTGTTCCAGGATTTTGTCACATTGTTCCCTGGAACCGGCGAAGATGATTTCCCTTGGAACCGGCTCTCCATCCGTGGATTTTTCGTATGCCTGGATATAGCTTGCCTCCTGACCGTTGACCGCCTGCGGGTTATCGTGGACGCGATAGGAAAGCTCGGCCTCCCGTTCACGTTCCAATTTATCCAGCCGGTACAGTAAAGCCTCGGCAGACGGTGCGCCCTCCAGTCCAGACATATAGGAAAGGCGATCCCGCAGATTGGAAAACTCACCATGATGCAGCTCATGGGCAAGGTCAGCCACCGTCTGTTCTTTGGAATCCAGAGAAATGGGATGGGATGTCACTCCGTCCTGATAAAGCCGATCCATGTATTCATACAAATCAGCGGCAAACAGCTCAATAGAATCCACCTCTGGAATGACCTCCTGCTGTACGGTCAAATCAATGCCGCGCTCCTTGCAAATCTCCAGGAAGTGCCGGTCAATATCGGTAATCAGGCCGTTGGCGGTCTTTTGAATGGTTTCCAGGCTGGCCCTAAGCTCCGGCAGCTCCTTTCCGCTGCTCCAGTTGGCGATATAACCGAAGCTGTTCTCGCCGGTTTCAATGCCATAATACTGGCACACCGCATAGGAGACGCTTTCGGCCTCCACTTCCTCGGTATGCCGGTCTTTGGGCTTGGGCGGTTCTTTTGTGTCATCACCGACAGCGGCGGCAAGGCGTTCTTTCTCATAGTTGTGGAGCTTGGAATGGGTGATCTCATGGATAGCGGCGCATACCGTCTGTACCTCGCTCATATCGTCCCGAAGGGTGATGCTCTGATTCTCCGGGTCAAAATAGCCATCCATAGCATCCTGGATAGACCGGATTTCCAGCGGCATAGGGGAAGCACGCCGCAGGGCCTCCATGAAAATCTCGTAATTCCGCACGCTGCCGGTCAGGTCGCTGGCAAGCTGGGGGAGGGGCCTGCCCTCGGTCTGGGAAACATCGAACACGGACACCACCTTAAACCTGGGGATGGAAATTTCTTTTTCCTCCATAACTGCGTTTCCGTTCTTATCCAACACGGGAGCTTTGGTATCCGGGTCGCGCTTGATTTCCTCAATTTTTTTCTTGTAGGGAGTGGGCGCGATGATCTTGATACCCTTTTCGCCCCGCTTTACATGACGCCCGAACTGGTCGCGCCATTTGTTAAAACCGGCCACATGGGTAGCATGGGGATTTTGCAGATGAATGAGCGTGATGTTGTTGACAGAGTAGCGGTGAAAGCGGGACATCACACGCAGATACTGCATATATTTCTCGCTTTCAAACAGCTCTTTGATTCCCTGCTCAATGCTTTCAGTGATTTCCCGCAGCCGTTCCTTATTGGTCTGCTTCGGTTCAGCCATAATTACATCTCCTTTCCTGGCTTAAAATAGGGATAACGGTTCCAAAGAAAAAAGCGCCCCGGCGCAGGAGTAAATCATCCTGTACCGGGGCGCAGCTCTTATTCAGTTTTGGAGCCTGCGCCCCTTTTGGGGGGCCTGATGCCCGCCGCCTTTGCCCGCTCACTGGCAGCGGCGCGGCGTTTTTCGCTGTACGGCTCCCGGATCAGCACACAGCCCTTTGGAACAAGATAGGTGTTGGGGCCGTCCGGTCTGATCTGCTGGGGGTATTCTTTCATCAGGCGGGCCAGCTTTTTTAAGAGCTTCGGGTCATGGGTATAGACGCTGGCGGTCTGCTCGGCCTGATTGTAGAGGATAATGGTTTCCTGCTCGTATCGGGATAATTCCATAGGCCGCGCCTCCTTACTTGGACTTGCCGCCAGACGCAAACTCCAGCTTGAAATTCACATATTTGCCGCCGTCATCGTCCAGCACCACCACGGCATCGTAGGTCTTGCCGCTCTTTTCCGAATAGCAGCCGGAAAGCCTTGCCCGTCCACTTGCCAGCAGCTCCGTCACAAACGCCGCCGTGGGCTTCTTTTTCTTTGCGGTAAAGAACTTACTTTCCTTCCAGATGGCAAAGCCGCAGTCCCGATTTTCGCAGACAAAGCCCTTTTTCAGCTCCACCACGGAACCGCCGCAGCGGGGGCATTTCCCCAAACTCTCTTTCTTGCTGGGGAACAGCACAGCGGCATCCTTCACCGCCTCATAGTGGCTGGTCAGGTCTTTTAACATAGCGGAGATCTCACAGAGAAATGCCTCCGGCGATGCTTCGCCGCGCTCGATCTCTTTGAGCTGGTGTTCCCATTCCGCTGTCATGGACGGAGACTGTATCTGCTCCGGCAGGACGGTGATAAGGGCCACGCCCTCATGGGTCGGCATCAGGTGGGTGGTCTTTTTGACCTTCTTTCGTTCCAGAAAGCCCACCTTGATGAGCTTTTCCAGGATACCGGCGCGGGTGGCCGGTGTTCCCAGACCCTTTCTTTCCGCATCCCCCGGCATCCCCCCAGCCCCGGCTGTCTCCATAGCGGCCAGCAGGCTGTCCTCGGTGAAATGGGCCGGTGGCGTGGTCTTGCCCTCCTTGATCCCAGCTGTTACCACCTCGAAGCTCTGGCCCTCTGCCAGCACCGGCAGGGCCTTGGCCTCTTTCTCCTTATCCGGCTCCGGCTTGTTTTTCAGCGTATCCCGGTAGCGTCCATCCAGTTCCTTAAAGCCAGGATTCAAAACAGCGCGGCCCTTTGCCTTAAACTCATATCCGGCGCACTCCACCAAAACCGCCGTTTCCGCATAGGCATAGGGCTGGCCCACGGCGCACAGCAGACGGGCGGCAATAAGGGAAAGCAGGGAACGCTCCCCGGCAGGCAGGCCGGAAAGATCAGCGTCTTTCACGCCCTGGGTGGGGATAGTCGCATGGTGGTCGCTGACTTTGGCATCGTTGATGACCTGGGCCGGATTGCAGTACACCGCCACACCGGAAGCAAAGGGCATGGCCTTGGCAACGGTATTTACCAGCACCGGCAGGCTCTGTGCCATATCGGAAGTCAAATAGCGGCTGTCCGTCCGGGGGTAGGTGGCCAGCTTCTTTTCATAAAGGGACTGCAAATAATCGAGGGTCTGCTGTGCGGTAAAGCCCAGCAGACGGTTGGCCTCCCGCTGGAGGGTGGTCAGGTCATAGAGGGCAGGCGGCTTTTCTGTTTTCTCTTTGCGCTCCACCGATTTCACGGTGGCGGCATCCGCAGCCATACACGCGGCCTGCACCGCTTCGGCCTGGGCTTTGTCCGCCAGCCGTTCCCCGGTGGCGGCAAAATCGGAAAGCCCCAGCGTTACCGTATAAAAGGGTGTGGGCTTAAAAGCGTCAATATCCGCCTCCCTCTGGACGATCAGGGCCAGCGTTGGGGTCATAACCCGCCCGATGTTTAATGTCCGGTGATAGAGGCAGGAAAACAACCGGGTGGCATTGATCCCCACCAGCCAGTCGGCCCGCGCCCTGCACAGGGCGGAGCGGTACAGGTTATCATAGTCCGCAGAGGGGCGCAGATGCTCAAAGCCCTCCCGGATGGCGGAATCCTCCATAGAGGAGATCCCCGGCCGCTTGACCGGCTTTTTGCACTTCGCCTGTTCATAGACCAGCCGGAAAATCAGCTCGCCCTCGCGCCCCGCATCGGTGGCGCACACCAGGGAGGCAACATCCTCACGCTCCATGAGCTGCTTTAAGGTATCAAACTGCTTTTTGGTATCGGGGGTAATCCCATATTTCCAACGCTCCGGCAGAATCGGCAGATCAGTAAGTGACCACTTTGCATAGCGTTCATCGTAAGCGGCGGCACCAGGACACAAGAAAACCGCCGCCCTCCAGATAACCGTCTTTTCGGTTCGTTGCTTTCAGGACAGCGGCGATAGATTTTGCCACAGAGGGCTTTTCTGCAATGACAAGGGTTTGCTTTGTACTCACTCGGTAATGTCTCCTTCCTTGGGTTTGGGTTTCAGAATCAGGTCACGGTGGCAGATGCCCACGCAGCCGCTCCCATAGCGGGAACAGCCATGACAGCGGTGGCGGGCATCACGCCCGCCCCTCGGCTTCTGCATCATCATCCGCTCTAAGGGATTGTCGGTGAAATAGGTCATTCTTCCTCGCTTTCCGCGCTGTCCTCATCCCCGGCGTCTGTCTCATAGTCCGCATCCAGCGCATCCGTTTCGTCCTCGTCCTCATCGTCAAAGTCGTAATCGTCCAGATCAGGGGAGGTCTTGGTTTTCGGCTTGTTCTTGATGAATTTGATGTAGCCGTAAGCGCCGCCGCCCATCAGGGCCACAAGGAGCAGGACAATCAAAATCCCACCGGCCGCGCCGCCGGATTTTTCCGGTTCCGTTTCGGTGTCCGCATCGTCAGCCGGTTCCGGTTCTGCTGGCGCAGCTTCTTTTCCCAGGCACTCGGTCATGTTGGTGGAGCACACCGGGCAGCTCGTATCCACCGCACCGGCCACGCATTTATCCTTGCAAGTGCAGACCGCAGGCGTTTCTGTGCTGTCCCCATCCTCCATCAGCGCCAGCAGGTCGGCCTCATCCACCTGGTTCAAGAAATGGACAGTTTCTTCGCCCTTATCGTCCCGGTCAATAATCAGGTAAAAGAAGTTGCCGGATTTGGTTTCCACGGTGATAAACTGTTTGCCGCTTCCGGTGGCGCTTCCAATATCATCAATCAGCGACAGGTTCCCGTCCGGGGTCAAGGCGCTGCTTCCGCTGCCGGAAAACAGCCTCAGCAGGGCGGAAAGCTCATCCCCTCCGATAGAAAGGGAAAAGTCGTTGGTAGTTGCCGTATCGCTGACAGTCAGGTAATCGGAATGGACATAGCCGGTGCGTTCCGGCAAAAGAATCTGAATCCAGTCCCCATCCATCCCGATCACTTCCACCTGTGTCCCGTTCGGGAGCTGGGTAAAAGCGGTGTTATCAAGCCCTGCGCCGGTGCGGACATTCAGCCGCCCGCCGCCCGTGGTAACGGTGCCGGTCTGGTGGGACTTTGTTTCCTCCGCATCGCCGTTGGTGATCTGGATGCCTTCGTCCGTAGTGGTGACGCTCACCTGGGAACCGAACAGGGAGGCAAGGATTTCCGCGATTTCCTCATCGGTCAGGGCGGCGGCATCGGTGTCGGCCTCCGTCCCGTCTGTGGTGTTAGCGGTGCCGGTTTCCTCCGTCTCAGGCTCCAGGCCCCCGGTGGTTTCCTCACCGCCATAGGCAAAGGCGGGAACAGAAAAGGCCGTAACGCAGAGCATCACGGCCATCAGAGCAGATAAAAAGCGCAGTTTAATGTTCTTCATGGTCAGTTTCCTCCATTTCTCCCCGCAGAGCAGCGGCGGGGTCATTCTTCATCATCTCGATCAGGGCGGTGAGCTGGGTAATATCGAGGTCGTGGCTATGCACCAGCTCCAAAATGTCGTTATTCTCCAGCTCGGTGATCTGGCGCTCAATCTCCCGGTTGCGGCTTTGCAGCTCGGAGATTTTGTTTTTGTTCTTGGCAAGCTCCCCACGGAGCTTGTTAATTTTGGCGTTCATACTGAAAAATCCCTCCTTTATGGTAAACGTCCAAATTGATAAAAATGGCTCTGCCAATACGATGTGTTGATGCTTGCATAGGAAATCGGGGAGCCGCAATGAATCATCATCCCATTGCCGACATAAATCCCCACATGGCTGACGCCCGGTGTGTCATAGGTTCCTTTGAAGAAAATGAGATCGCCGGGTTTGGCGTTGGCGGAGGAAACAGGGGTGCAGATGTTGCAAAGGCCCTGTGCGCCCAGCCGCCCGACATCCCAGCCGGAATGATTGATGACCCAGCTCACGAAGCCGCTGCAATCAAAGCTGGTGCTGGGGGAGCTGCCGCCCCACACATAGGGATAGCCCAGGTATTTCTCTGCCTCCGCAAGCATGGCGGCAAAGACTTCATCTTCCAGGGCCTCCGGCGGCACATCATAATCCAGATAGTCCTGCCGGGTGGAAGCGTTGGGGTATTCACTTTGCGGGAACAGGTCAGGACGGTTTCCCAGGGTAGCCATGTAAACGGCATACATACTGACCTGATCCTCGCCCATGATATAGACAGGCAAATGGGACAGGTCGAAGTTATCCAGGGTCACATAGCAGATGTAATAATCGTAGGGAACCTCCTCGCTGGTCGTTTCTCCGGTTTCCGGGTCGGTGGAGGTTTCGGTGCGGTAGCGGGTTTCCACCACCACAGTCTCCGTCAGCGTGTACTGCTTATCAAAAAGCATGGCAAGCGTACCTTGTACCTGGGAGAGCGTCCATTCGCCCTGATGGTAGGCGGTGAGAATGGACATCAGCACATAGGGGTCATGCTCGATCTCATCCAGGTCATAGTGATACTCGTCATAGCCGCTGTGGATGCTCTCATAGTGGTCTAATTCGTATTGCAGATCCGCCTCCATCTGTGCATAAGCGTCCTCCGCGCCCAGCATATCCTCATCCCGGCAGGGGTAGGTGGAACCGGCAACGCCGGACAGCCCGCCCTGAAGCAGCACCGAACAGGAGGAAAGGCCGTTTGCAAAGGCACACACCATAAGAAACAGCGCAAGGACAATACCGAAGCCCCGGCGATGCCGCCAGACGAAGCCCCCGGCCTTTTTGGTTTCCTCGGCGGCTTTTTTCGTGGCTTTGGCGGTATTCTCCGCAGCCTTTGCCGCTGCATTAGCACTCTGACCGGTACGCTTGGCGGCGGCATACTGTTTCTTGATAGCCTGCTTTTGCTGCCAGCGGGAAATGGGGTTGCTGGAAAGGGCCGGATTCTCCGCCAGAGACTTCTGATACAGCGCATTGACATTGGCTTTTTCCAGCTTCCGCTCGGCCCGCGCCGCAGCCCGATAGGGCCGCAGCTTGTGGGAGCGGTAGGCCGACTGCGCCATGTGTACGCCGCTTTCCGCAGCTTCTTCTACCTGATGGACACTCTGAACGCCCACGTTGTCCTCCTCGGTTTCCCCGATTTTCTTGTGTACCTGGGAGGAAATGGTCTTGCCCGGAGCTGCTGTTACCGCATGGGTGAGCTTGGAGGCCGGGGCGGGCTTATCCACTTCCTCGAAGCGGAGCTGGGTTTTCTTTTTCCCAGTGGCAGGGTCAACGGTGCGCTGCTTGACCTTTTTCTTTTTCTTGGAAATCTTGGCCCGCGCCGCCTCCGCCTTGTCCGCCGCCTGATCCGCATGGCGGATATGCTCCTTTAAGCGGGAATCCTCGCGCTCGGCATCGGTGAATTGCAGCCGGGGATTCTGCCCCTTACGCAAACCATTCACCGTCCGAAAGTTCTTCCAGCATGACCTCCAGTTCCCCATACAGGGCCAAATTTCCCGGCTCCTGGGCAACTGTCACCACCAGCTCGGAGAGCAGGGTGCAGAGAACGGTCAGGCCGGTTCCCTCCAGCTCCATGCCGCCCTCCATACCGGCCAGCAGGCACTCAATTTCCATGAGCCGCATCACACCGGCAATGCCGCGCTCATTAAACGATGCCGCCACCTGATACGCCTGGACAAAAGCGGAAAACGCCGCCGCAATGTCCAAAATCAACTGTTCTTTCTTCCTTGCCACAGCTTCCTCCTCAAAGATGGAAGTATCTACATCATGGAATTTCATAAAATTAAACCTCCTTCTTCATTTCATTGGGTTTGGTGGTCATCACCGCATAAAGCTCCGTGTCCTTCGGGAACCGATCAATAAACGGCAGGATGACATTTCCATAAAACAAAAGCCCCTCGCCCTCGCCGGAATGGGTCACATAGGAGAGCTGATGGGGGCTGATATTGAGCTGCTTGGCAAGGATTTGTCTGTCCCCGCCAGCCTGGTTGAGCATATACACGAAGTCGCTGTTTTCAAAGATGTTCTCCACCTCGCGGGAAGATAACAGGTCTTTGACATTCTGCGTAATGCCGGTGGGAATCCCACCCCACTTCCTGAAACGCTTCCAGATTTCCACCGAATATGCGGCAGTCTGTTCTTCTTTCAAAAGCAGATGAAACTCATCCATATAGTAGCGGGTGGACTTGCCAGCGGCGCGGTTGGCGGTGACGCGGCCCCACACCTGATCCTGCACGATCAACATCCCCAGCTTTTTAAGCTGTTTCCCCAGCTCCTTGATGTCGTAGCAGACAATGCGATTGTTCACATCCACGTTGGTACGGTGGGTGAACGCGTTGAGGGAGCCGGATACATAGATTTCCAGTGCCGTTGCGATATGGTGGGCCTCTTTTTCCTCCTGCTTCAAAAGCGCCTCGTACAAATCGCCCAGAATAGGAATGTTCTCCGGGCAGGGGTCATTTAAGTACGGCTGATAAATCAGGCGCACACAGCGGTCAATGACCGTCTTTTCCACCGGCTGAAGCCCGTCCCGGCTTCCCACCACCAACTCACACAGGGACAAAATAAAATCCGCTTTCAGCGAAAGCGGGTTCTCATCGTCCGAATAGTTCAAGTTGATGTCCATAGGGTTGATGTAGTCGGAGCTGGTCGGGGAAATACGGATCACCTGACCGCCCAGCCGCTGCACCAGCGGATAATATTCGCCCTCCGGGTCACAGATGGCTATATCGTCATTGGTGATAAGGAAAGCGTTGGTGATCTCACGCTTGGCGCTGAAAGACTTTCCGCTGTTATGGACGATAAGCCCATCCGCCAGCAGGAAATTCAGGTATTTCGGCACCGTCAGGTCATACACCGGGATCGGTTCGGGGAGGGTCTGGAACGCCACGCGGACAGCCACATGACCGCCGCTCAGACGCTGGCCCTCCCGGATTTGGTCAGCCGTAATGTATTCACCGGCAGCGTCCATAATCAGGTGGGTATCCGTACACCGGAAAACCGTACCGTCCTCCAGCTCAATGACTTTGAGCCGGTCAGCATATTTCTCAATACGGATTTCCTTTGCTTTGGCGTCCACGATCTGTCCAGTGTCCTCGTCATAGGCTTTCACCATGCTTTCCGTCACGCCGCTTTCCACCAGCTCCGCAAAGGAAACGGCAGAACCGTCCGCCAGCAGGATGCGGGTTTCTCCGGCGAAGCATCCCGGTGTGCCGAGAATCAGGCCGTTGGGGTTCTTGAGCTTCTTTCGGTCAACCATGATAAGGTTGTTGGAAAGGGCGTTCAGACCGTAATACAGCGCCTCGCCGCCAGACTGAAAAAGCTCCTGGGTGGTGAACGGGATAAAGATTGCCGTACTGGAAGTGGTCAGGCTTCGCTGGATCTCCACCAGGTTACGGCCCAGCGGCAGGCTGCTCATTAGCCCTTCCTCCTGCTGGTAGTCCAGACGGGCAAGCTGGCAGTTATATTTCTGCGCGATGGAGCTGGCCTGAAATACGTTGTTGTCAAGCTGCTGTTTGCTATCAGCGGTGTTCATCACCAGGAAAGTCAGCAAAAACATACGCTCGTTGCGGCTTTGCAGCTCTTTCAACAGGTTCTTGGCCTCGGTGCCGTAGGTAGCCAGATCGGAGGGAATGATGTCCATATCGTATCCGGCCCGGACAGCTTTCTTTTGTTCCTCAATCTTCATTTTGTCTAGGTCGGTGATTTTTCGCTTGACCGTCTTAATGGCGGCAACCTGATCCACCGACTGAACGTGCATATTGACGATCAGGCTGCTTTCCATATCCAGAAAATCCGCCAGCATCCGGTCATTTAACTCCGGGGCCAGGATTTGCAGGAAGGACACAGCCCCGAACTTCCGGCCCATACGGAAAATGCGCCCCTCCTTGAACTCAAAGGAAGTGGGCGCAATAAAATCCTTGGTGGACAGTCCGCTGGGGGCCAGCCAGTCCCAGGAAAATTGGAACTTACTCTGATCGTCCATGTGGAAAATATCGTGCATCAGGCGCAGGCGTTCCAGGCCGTTCAGGGAAGCAGCGGACACGCCCAGGCGCTTGAAGTTGTTGAGAATGTCGTTCTCGATGCGTTCCAGCCGGGGCTTGGCCGCTTTAATGCTGTCAGCCTCGATGCCGAAGGTCAGAAACTTGGTCTTAATCAGGCCGTTGTTGCCCTTGGCAAGCTGGTTTTGGAGCATTTCAGCATATTCCGCCCGGATGCTGTCAAAGGAATCGTTCTGCGGAGGGATATAAATGCTCTGTTCAAAGCTCTCCATGCTGGCACTCAGGTTCAGGAAAGAGAACTGGAACCGAATGGAACTGTCAAAGTAGTTGAGGAAATCACACCATGCATCGAAAATGGCGCTTTTGTCCTCATTCTGTGAAAGCTGATAGTTGATGTCCTGGAATTGGACGGTTTTGGTGTAAAAGCTGTCCGCCACGCGGCACACGCCGTCCGGCCACATCCGTTCATAGGGAATGGAATCCTGGGCCGACTGCTTGTTTTTATCCGTCCGCTTCGCCCGCTCGATGGCGGCGGCGATCTGCTTTTTCTCGGCGCGGGTCAGCTTTCTTTTGGGTGTCGTTTTTGCAGACAATGCGTTGTACCTCCTTGTCTAAATGGTACTGCCGATCTAACACGGCATAGAAATTGTTGGTCTGATAGGGCCTGTGCTTGGGGCGGACAAACCGCACCTGCACATAGCTGTGAATGATCTTTTCAAGGGGCTGGCCGTTCTTTTCATAGATTGCCAGCATGAAAAACGGGAGCATGACAAGCACCATGCACAGCGAGGCCGTACTGGTACTGACATAGCTTTTCAGCAGGAAGAACAGAGGGACGCCGATCAGCCCGCCGGTGCCGAAGCAGACAAGCTGGCGTTTGGTCAGGTTGAACATCACCTTCGTTTTTACCTTGCTCAAGTCCTTGGGGACGTTGACATAGGCCATAGAACCTACACCTCCTTCGGATGGATATGATTTTTCAAAGTGTTATGGAGCTGGTCACTTCATTTCCCCATACATCCCATCCGGGTGTTGTCTGGCGGGCAAACAGCTCGATTCGGGGGACATCCCCGGCCAGCTCCACAATTTTGTCACGGACAATATCCGGCTTTTTGCTGTGGGCCTCAATGGGAGAAATGATGAATTGGTGAATTTTGCTGGATTGCCGCTTCGGGTGTCCCCGCGTTGCCAGCAGGCACACCTCCGCGTTTCCTCTTGTCCAAAAGCCCAGGCCGAAAAACCAGCTATCCGCTTTCCGGTTCTTTTTCAGCCAGAGGAAAGCCACCGTCTTGTACTTGAATCCCCATGCGGAGATGACCCGCAACGCAGCCGGAAGCTGGGGAAAGGTGGCCCACAGAAAGAGAATACTGTCCTTTGCGGATATGCTTCCAACAGGCAGCTTGCAAATGTCCTCCAGGCTCATAGTGGAATAATGCTTTTCTGCCGCACCTTGCAGCCCTTTTTGGTCATAGCGCCAGGGCGGGTCGGCATAAATGATCTGATACGGTTCCATACAGCGGCCTCCTCAATGTGCATTGAACACACTTTTAGCGAGGCTTCCGGTCTTAAAGAGGGTGAAGCACAAAAGCACCGTATAGCCCACGCACGACCAGATCGCGGCGATAATATCGCTTTCCATTGCGATATTCTGCACCAGCACCGCATAGATGCCCACACAGATAATAATGAGAAACGCCTGAAAGCCCAGGGCGAACAGGGAGCGGAGATAATTCTGGCCCATCTGCCCCCATTCTCGGTTGAGCATCGTTGCCATTGGGATCGGGGCCACGCTCGTCACCAAATAGATTTCCACCATACGGCCATATACGATGATGAAAATACAGATAGTCAGCGCCCACATGGTAATCCCCACGAAAAGGCTCTGGAACCATAGGCCGAACAGCGGCCCTAACTCCATTTCCATGAGCCGCGATTCCATATCGGTGACAACGCTCGTAATGTCAATGGACGCATCAGAGATGATAACGCCCGCCGCCCGGTTGACCACGCTCTGCGCCACATCAAACACGCCCATGACGATATTCCAGGTATTCGTGACGATCAAAATGGCACAGGCCGTTTTGAAAATCCACTTGAAAAACATCCAGGTATCTACATCGTTTAAGTTGTTCTTGTCGATAATGAGCTGGATCAGCTCCAGGGTCATCACAAAGGCCAGGATCATACCGGCGATGGGAACAATGACCGTTTCGGACAGGTTCTGAACCATAGAGAACACGCCGCTGTTCCAGCCCTGCGGGGTGGTGCCGACCTGGGTGGAGATTTCCCCGACCTTCTGATTCACATGGTCGAACATCCCGGACAGGTTGCTGATGATGCCTCCGACCAGAAGCTCTTTCAGCCATTCAGTAATGGAATCCCATAAGAAATCCAAACGTTTTACCTCCTTTCAACGCCCTCCCGCAAGGCGCGGGAGGGCGAAAAGGATTTGTTATGGGGTGAAATTAACCGAACAGACCGGAGAGCAGGGGGATCAGGGTGATGCCGATCAGG
>OBYM01000815.1_pt1 | contig 15434 bp, 20 predicted proteins | sample 1538191 | NCBI WGS metagenome assembly OBYM01 (sample SAMEA2580165, study PRJEB22360) | human gut metagenome | biome: human gut; feature: human-associated habitat; material: faeces | place: Denmark | collected 2008/2010 | reverse complement strand
GGTCCTATTCGGCGTTTCACATGGAGGACGGTAGCCGCCAGAAGCTGCTGGCCGCCGTAGGTCTCCGGAATTTCGTCCAGATTATTGTAGATCGCATCCACCTGGTCCTGCACATTCTTATTGAGGGTGGTGTAAATGTGATAACCGGCAGTGGTCAGCTTCTTGATATACTCGTTCCGGATCTCAATCGTCACATTCTCGATGCCGTCCTGCTTGGCCAGGGCCTCGGCCACATCCTGAATGACCGTCTCCTCAAAGTAGGAGTACACGCCCTCAGCACCGCCGGCCTTGACCTCGATCTCATTGCCGCAGTCGGGGCAATAATAATGGTCGGAGCCTTCCTCGTGGACCAAGTCCCGGACAGGGCCCTGATAGCCGCAGCCCTCGGTCTCGCACTTCACCCAACGGTCAGCGTCAGCAATGCCGGACTTGAACACCATTTCCTGGGCCACGGCCTCGTCATACCGGTCCTGATCGATCCAGCCCTGGTCCAGCATCTGGTCCAGGATGGTCAGCTGCCGCTCCCGGTTGTTGGCAAGGGTCTGGTCGCTGATATAGGGGTCATACAGGGAGGGGTTGTTGGTGATGCCGATAAGGCTGGCGCACTCGGCCAGGGTCAGTTCCTGCAATTCCTTGCCGAAATAGGTGGCCGCAGCGCTCTTCACGCCGTAGCAGCCCTCACCCATATAGATGATGTTCATATACTTTTCCAGGATCTCTTCCTTGGAGTATTTCTTTTCCACCAGGATGCCGGAGATGATCTCCTGGACCTTCCGCTGGACCAGAATTTCATTCTTGCCGGTGTAGTTCTTGATCATCTGCTGGGTGATGGTGGAGCCGCCCACACCGGAGTCGTTCATGAACATCCGGGCGCAGGCCTTGATGGTGGTGACCCAGTCCACGCCCTGATGCTCGAAGAACCGCTTGTCCTCGATGGCCACCGCCGCATGGATCAGGTCCTGTGGCAACTCGTCAAAGGAAGCATCCTCCTGGCTGGCGCTGGCGTACATGACCCGCAGCAGCTGGATATTGTCGTTGGAGTCCACATAGTAGAGCCGGGAGGCCCGGTCCGGTACCTTCGTGGCCAGATCGACGCCCGCTCCGGGGATGATGTCCTCCTGCAGGTAGTCGCCAGTGGCATTGGCCAGTACCATAAAGCAGACCATACCGATGATGGCCACGGTAGCCGCAGCGCCCACCGCTACCTTAAACGCTCCGAAAAGCACCATCCAGAGGCCCCGGAGGGTCTTTAGATACCAGGGCGCATTCCACTCCTGCCGGGGCTTCGGCTCCTTCTTTTTCTTCTTATTCTGATCCTGTTCAGCCATAGTTGGATACCTCCTGAAAAGGCTTTGTACAAAAATCGTGTGCGTGGGGAACACGGGAAAAGACCCGTTTGGCGTATTATAGCATATTTTTCCCCAAAGGGAAACCCCCTATTTATTAATATTCATTTAACGAAATGGGTATCCTGTTTTCAGGAAAGGACGGAGAAGAACATGCGAAGATTTTTGTCCCTGGGACTGATGCTGGTGTATCTCCTGGGGGTACGGGGCGGCTATGTGGCCCTGTGGCAGGACGAGGACCCGGAGCCGGTGGCCGTGTTCCCCTACGCCGTGGCCAGCCTGCCGCCGGAGGACCAGGAAGCCCTTTTTCGTGGAATTGTCATAAAAAACGAAGAAGATTTGCGGTACCGGTTAGAGGACTTTTTGTCATAATCACGGAATTTCACTTTCCCTCTTGATTTTCTCCGCCGCAGCGGGTACAATATAGCCAAGTTCAAGGACCCGAAAGTGGAGGAGATACTATGGCAGACGAATTCGGCTCTGATTTTATGACCATCGTAGACGAGGACGGCACGGAATACGAACTGGAAGTCCTCAGCTCTCTGGAGTATAACGGCTCCACTTATCTGGCCGTGACCCCCGCCGACGGCGATAACGACGAGGCGGACCTGGAAGTGAGCATTCTCAAGTCCGAGGAGGATGAGAACGGTGAGCCGCTGCTGTGCGCCATTGAGGACGAGGCGGAACTGGACACCGTCTATCAGCTCATCATGGACCAGCTTTACGCTGAGGATTCCGAGGACGAAGAATAAGTTTTTCTTTCCTGCTTGGTGCGTAATGTGCCCGTTTGGACCCACATTTTTGAATCGGGACGTTTGACTTCCCGGCCGGATCGCAGACCTCCCGCCCACGCTTCGACGATGGGTGGACGTTGGGAGCACTGATGGTCGTGAGCGGCGACCCACCTGCCATCTCGTGCAGGTCATAATCGGGTGCATACGGCTAAAGCGGGGTGCGGGGAGCTTCGGCTCCCCGTTTTTTTGCATTTTCTGTAAACTTTTTTCGCATTTGCGAAAACATTTGTATTTTCCTCTTGCAAGCGCCGGAGGAATCCGTTATAATAAACCGGTCTATGCAAAACCCGGTGCTTTGAAGCGCCGGAATAACGAGAGGAATGAATCACATGAGCGCATCCAACAAGAAGAAGCTGCGGAAGGAGCAGGAGCTTGAACAGCTCACCGAGAAGCAGCAGGCGGCCCGGAAAGAGGCCAAGCAGACGAAGATCTACACCGTCGTGTTCATCTGCGTGATCGCACTGGTCCTGGTGGCCTTTGCAGGCACCCTGATCTACCGGAGCGTCAGCAACTCCGGCACCATTGAGAAGAGCACCAAGGCCGTGACTATTGGCGACCACACGCTGTCCACCGCAGAGCTGAACTATTATTACATGGATCTAATCCAGGCTCAGTACAGCTCCTGGCAGAGCACGTACGGCAACTACATGAGCCTGTATCTGCAGATGATGGGGCTGAACCTGACCAAGTCCCTGGACAGCCAGATTCGGGACAGCAGCACCAACCAGACCTGGGCAGACTACTTCCTGGACACCGCCATTGAAAATGCCCGGGGCACTTACGCCCTCTATGACGATGCCCAGGCCAACGGATTCGACACCGACGTGAGCGCCAACGTGGACACCACCGTCAGTTCCATGACACTGGCCGGCACCAACGCCGGTTACTCCAACCTGGCCGCCTACCTGAAGGCCCGCTACGGCAACGGCGCTACCGAGGAGACCTTCCGGGAATACTGCCGGGTGTCCCTGATCGCCCAGGCTTACCAGAGTGTCCACTCCGACAGCCTGACCTATGACGATGCCGCCATCCGTGCCTACGATGCCGAGCATGGCGAGAACTACAACTCCTTCACCTACACCACCGTGTATGTAAAGGCCAGCGACTTCCTGCAGGGCGGCACCACCGATGAGGACAACAAGGTCACATACTCCGACGAGGAGAAGGCCGCTTCCGTCACCGATGCCAAGGAAGCTGCCGACAAACTGGCAGAGGCCAAGTCCACCGTGGAACTGGAGAAGTTAGTGAACCAGGTGGAGTTGCCCGCAGCGACTGCCTCCGAACTGACCGCAACCCAGAGCAAGGACATTCTCTACACCTCCGTGAACTCCGCCTTCCAGGAGTGGGTCTCCGATCCCAGCCGGGTAGCCGGTGACACCAAGGTGTTCCCCAACGAGTCCACCACCACCGATGATGACGGCAAGGAGACCACGACGACCTACGGCTACTATGTAGTGATGTTCGAAAGCTCCACCGACAACGTCAAGCCCATGGCAAACGTGCGGCATCTGCTGGTAGCCTTTGAAGGTGGCACCAAGGATTCCAATGGCAAAACCACCTACTCCGATGAGGAGAAGGCTGCCGCCAAGGCCAAGGCCGAGGAGCTGCTGGAGCAGTGGAAGTCCGGCGACGCCACCGAGGACAGCTTTGCCGAGCTGGTGAAGGACAACACTGCCGACACTGCCTCCGCTTCCACCGGCGGCCTGTACGAGAACATCAACCCGGGTTCCAACTATGTGGAGAACTTCAAGAACTGGGCTCTGGAAGACCATCAGCCCGGTGATACCGGCATCGTGGAAACCGAGTACGGCTACCACATCATGTACTTCGTGGGCGGCTCCGAGCAGACCTACCGGGATTACATGATCGAGAACCAGCTGCACAGTGACGATATGCAGAGCTGGTACAACGGCCTGGTGGAAGCCACCACCGTGGACGTGCTGAACACTTCCAAGATCCGCAAGGACCTGGTGCTGGCATCCAGCAAGTAAAAACGCATAAAAATCGCCTCCCATGGGAATGATTCCCACGGGAGGCGATTTTTATGGAGAAAAGCGGGAAACTGGCCCTTTCCGGCGGCTGCGCCGGAGCCATCAACGGCCTGTTCGGCGGCGGGGGCGGCATGGTCCTGCTGCCCATGCTGTCCGGTTATGTAGGCATGGAGGAGGATAATCTGTTTCCCGCCTCCGTTGCCATGATCTTTCCCATCTGCATAACCTCGCTTTTGAGCAGTGGGCAGGCCATTCCCTGGTCCGCAGCCCTGCCCTTTCTCATTGGCGGCAGTCTTGGGGGGCTGGCCGCCGGGCTTTGGGGCCAGCGCATCCCCACCCTTTGGCTCCACCGGTTTCTGGGAGCGCTGATTTTATGGAGCGGGGTACGGTATTTATGCTGAGCAGCTTTCCCGTTTCTCTCCTGGCCGGTGTCGTCCTGGGCTTTCTCTCCGGCCTGGGCACCGGTGGAGGCAGTTTGCTTCTTTTGTGGCTGACCATGGTCGTCGGAATGCCTCAGCAGGATGCCCGGATGGTCAATCTGCTTTTCTACCTGCCCGCTGCACTGATCACGCTGCTGCTGCGTAAAAAGCAGGGGCTGCTGCCTGTCAAGCCCCTGCTCCCCGGTATGGCTGCGGGCTGCGCCGCCGCATTTTTATTCTCCCGGCTGGGAAATATCCTGGATGCCGCCCTTCTGAAAAAGGCTTTCGGCGTTCTGCTTCTTTTCCTGGGCTTCCGGGAGCTGTTTTACCGCCGCCGGTAGGCCAGATACCCCTCCAGAATCAGAGAGGCAGCCACCGCATCCACGGTATTTTTCCGCTTTTTCCCGTGATAATTGTGGTCGGACAGGATCTGATGGGCCTCCACCGTGGTCCGCCGCTCGTCCCACATTTCCACGTCCACCCCGGTGGCCGCCTTTACTTTTTCCGCGAAGGCCCGGCAGACTTCCGCTCTGGGTCCCTCCGTGCCGTCCATATTCCGGGGCAGGCCCACCACGATGGTCCCCACGCCGTTCTCCTTCGTCAAGCGGACAACATCCGCCAGAAGCTTTTCCTCATTCCGACTGGGCAGCACCGTAGTGGAGCCCACCAGCGTACATAGTAAGTCGGAAATGGCCACGCCGGTGCGGGCATCGCCGTAGTCTAATCCCATGATCTTCATCGCAAACGCTTCCTTCCGATTTGTTTGGCGCTATTATACAGGAAAAAGTGCGAAAAAGAAAGCATTTTTTTGTTGACTTCCGGGGGAGCGTATGATACAATGGCTCTACCTGTGAAATCGGGTCTTTGCGCCCATTTTCAGCCCCGGAGCGGCTATTGTAGTTGACCGCCTCTAAATTTTTCTAGCCGGGGTGATACAGGGAGGCAATTTTTAAGGAGGTGCCGTCATGCGAGTAAAAGTCACTTTGAGATGCTCTGAGTGCAAGCAGAGAAACTACAACACCATGAAGAACAAGAAGAACGACCCCGACCGTCTCGAAATGAAGAAGTATTGCAGATTCTGCAAGAAGCACACCGTTCACAGCGAGACGAAGTAAGGAGGCCCACCGAAAATGGCAGAAGTCAAAAAGGAAAACTGGTTCAAAAGAACCTGGGGCAAGGTCCGCAAGTACTTCCGGGAGCTCCGCAGTGAGCTGAAGAAGGTCGTATGGCCTACCCCGCAGCAGGTGCTGAAGAACACTCTGGTCGTGGTTTGCTGCGTCCTGGTGGTCGGCGTCTTCATTTGGCTGTTCGACTTCGTGGCGCAGGTGGGCATTGATGCCCTCATCGGCCTGTTCCACTAAGGAGCCGATCATGGCAGAAACGGCAAAATGGTATGTGGTGCATACCTATTCCGGGTATGAAAACACCGTAAAGGCCACCATTGAGAAGACCGTGGAAAGCCGCAGTCTTCAGGATCAGATCCTGGCGGTCTCGATCCCTCTGGAAACCGTTACGGAGATCACGGAATCCGGCGCCAGCAAAACCTATGACCGGAAGGTCTATCCCGGATACGTTCTGGTCAAGATGGTCTACTCCGACGACACCTGGCACGTCATCAAGAACGTCCGTGGCGTTACCGGATTTGTAGGCACATCCAGCAACGATCCCACCCCCCTCTCTGAGGAAGAGGTCTACGCCATGGGCGTGGAGAAGCGGGAGATCATCGTCAACTATGCAGTAGGCGATACCGTCCGTATCCTCGACGGTCCCCTCAGCTCCTTCACCGGCACGGTGGAGAGCATCGACGTGGACAAAAATGCGGTCAGCGTGGTGGTATCCATGTTTGGCCGTGAGACCTCTGTGGAGTTTGAACTCGATCAGGTAGAGGTCGTTTCCCAGTAAACGCAGCCGTCCCGCATTCCGGGATTGGTAACGGTGGGAGGGGCATTTCGCCCCGCAAAAAATGCGCCCCTCGGCGCATCATTACCACATTTTATTCAGGAGGTGCTTATTATGGCACAGAAAGTCACTGGCATTATCAAACTGCAGATCAACGCCGCAAAGGCAACCGCATCCCCTCCCGTTGGCCCGGCTCTGGGTCAGCACGGTGTTAATATCGCCGCATTTATCAAGGAATTCAACGCCCGCACCAAGGACATGGAGGGTTACAAGATCCCCGTCGTCATCACCGTGTATGCCGACCGGAGCTTCACCTTCATCACCAAGACGCCCCCCACTCCCCTGCTGGTCCTGAAGGCCATCGGTCTGGAGAAGGGTTCCGGAGTTCCCAACAAGACCAAGGTCGGCACCATCACCAAGGCTCAGGTCGCCGAGATCGCCAAGACCAAGCTGCCCGACCTGAACGTGAACTCTCTGGAGGCTGCTGAAAGCCAGGTCGCCGGTACCTGCCGCTCCATGGGCATTACCGTCGTCGATTGATATTTGCTGCCCGGCAGCGCTTTCTGCCGGAAAAGTGGGAGGATTATTCCGCTACACCACAATAAGGAGGATATAACAAGTGTTTAGAGGTAAAAAGTACAAGCAGAGCGCACAGATGATCGACCGCGCCATGCAATATGATCCCAGCGAAGCCCTGGATCTGGTGGTGAAGGGTGCTACCGCGAAGTTCGACGAGACCGTCGAGCTGCATATCAAGTTGGGCGTTGACTCCCGTCACGCCGACCAGCAGGTCCGCGGCGCTGTGGTCCTGCCCAACGGCACCGGCAAGACCCGCCGGGTGCTGGTGTTCGCCAAGGACGCCAAGGTGGACGAGGCCAAGGCTGCCGGTGCTGACTATGTCGGCGGCATGGAGCTGGTGGAGAAGATCACCAAGGAGAACTGGTTCGACTTTGACGTGGTCGTCGCTTCCCCCGACATGATGGGTATTGTTGGCCGTCTTGGTAAGGTACTGGGCCCCAAGGGCTTGATGCCCTCCCCCAAGGCCGGTACCGTGACCCCCAACGTGGCCGCTGCCGTTACCGAGATCAAAGCCGGTAAGGTGGAGTACCGTCTGGACAAGACCAACATCATCCACTGCCCCATCGGCAAGGTGTCCTTCGGCGCCGAGAAGCTGACCGAGAACATGGATACCCTGGTGAAGGCTGTCGTGAAGGCAAAGCCCGCGGCTGCCAAGGGCCAGTATATCCGTTCCTGCGTCGTGGCTTCCACCATGGGCCCCGGCGTGAAGGTCTCTACCGCCAAGTATCTGTAATTTTCCCCTGCCCTGCGGTGAAATCCGCAGGGCAGGAAAAAATCTCTCAGATTTCGGGAAAAAATGCTTGACAAAACGTCTAGCATCGTTTATACTTTAAGAGTTGCCAAAGACAGCAGGTTCCGTTCGGAGTAAATCCTGCCGAGGTGCGTAGATAAAGTTTATTTGCGTGTCTTTCTGTCTTTTGGCGGGAAGACATTTTTTCATTTTCGGAGGTGAAAATTCATGCCCAACGCAAAGGTTCTGGAAAGCAAGAAGGTCGTTGTGGAAAACCTGACCGGTAAGATCAAGGAAGCCACTTCCGTCGTTTTTGTGGACTACAAGGGTATCACCGTGGCTCAGGACACCGCTCTGCGGAAGCAGTTCCGGGAGGCTGAGGTCGAGTACGGCGTTGTTAAGAACACTCTGACCCGGTTCGCCGCCAAGGACGCCGGTTATGACTTCTCTGAGGTTCTCAACGGCACCACCGCCATGGCCAGCACCACCGGCGACCCCATCGCCCCTGCTCGTATCATCTGCGAGTTTGCCAAGAAGAACAAGAACGTCCTGACCATTAAGGGCGGTATCGTGGAAGGCTCCGTGCTGACCGCTGACCAGCTGAATGGTTTCGGCGAGCTGCCCAGCAAGAATGCTCTGGTGGCTCAGGTTCTGGGTACTTTCCTGGCTCCTATCTCCAGCCTGGCTTTCGTCCTGGATCAGATCCGGGAGCAGAAGGAAGGCGGCGCTCCCGCTGCAGAAGCTGCGGAAGCCTGATCTTACGCGTAAATCTCATTCAAAACACTATTTAATTTAGGAGGATCATTACAATGGCTAGTGAAAAAGTCACTGCTCTCGTTGAAGAAGTGAAGGGTCTGACCGTTCTGGAGCTGTCCGAGCTGGTTCACACTCTGGAGGAAGTGTTCGGTGTTTCCGCCGCTGCCGCTGCTGTGGCTGGGCCCAGCGGGAGCCGCCCCCGGAGTGGCTGCCGCTCCCGTGGAAGAGGAGAAGACCGAGTTTGACGTCATCCTGAAGGAAGCCGGTGCTTCCAAGCTGGGCGTTATCAAGGTTGTCCGTGCCGTGACCGGCCTGGGCCTGAAGGACGCCAAGGATCTGGTGGACAACTGCCCCAAGACCCTGAAGGAAGGCATCTCCAAGGAAGACGCCGAGAAGATCGTTGCCGATCTGAAGGAAGCCGGCGCTACCGCCGAGCTGAAGTAATTTTACTTCACTTTTCTTTCATCAGCCGCCAGAAATGGCGGCTGATTTTTTATATCCGACATTTTTCCCTTGCATTTTCGCCGTTCGGTGTTATAATAAACTTGATTATTCTCTGAAAGGCAGGGATCTCCCATGGATGAACAATACGAGCAGGAGAATCGCCCGGTGAACCCCCGGCGGAAAAAGCGCTCCAAAATGCAGGAATTCAAGGAACGCTATTTGCCGCTTATCATCACCGGCGTTGCGTTTTTCTTTGTTTTGATTTTTATTGGCGGCTCCATCAGCCGGACCGTCCAGAAAAAGCAGATGGACCGTGAGGCCAGCATTGCCGCCTCCGAAGCAGCCGAGGCCCAGAAGAAAGCCTGGGACACGGAAGCGGAGAACATTCTGCGCTCCGCCGCCGAAAATGCCGCCAGCTATGACTACGAGGGTGCCATTGCCCTGATTGACGGCTTCTCCGGCAAGCTCTCCGATTATCCCGAATTGCAGACCCGCCGCAGCGAGTTCGTCAGCGCCCAGAGCGCAATGGTAGCCTGGAACGACCCCAGCGCCGTAACGAACCTGTCCTTCCAGCTTCTGGTGGCCGACCCCGCCCGGGCCTTTACGGACGCTACATATGCCGATTCCTTCCAGAATAACTTCGTGACCATCGGCGAGTTCTCCAACATTCTCCAGCAGCTTTACGACAACAACTATATGCTGGTGAGCCTGGACGACATCGTCACCACCTCCACCGATGCTGCCGGTCAGACCGTATATGTGGCCAAGACCTTCTACCTGCCCAGCGGCAAGAAACCGTTGATGCTCACCCAGACCAACGTGAACTATAACCTTTATATGGTGGACGGGGACGGAGACGGCATTGCGGACAAGGACGGCAGCGGCTTTGCCAGCCGCCTGGTGGTCGATGGCAGCGGCAATATCAAGGCCGAAATGGTGGATTCCACCGGCACCACCGTCGTGGGCAACTATGATCTGGTGCCCATTCTGGAAGAATTCATTTCCACTCACAGGGATTTCGCCCTGGGCGATGCCCGTGCAGTGCTGGCTGTGACCGGCTACAACGGCCTGTTTGGCTACCGGACCCAGGACGCCACCGCCTCCAACTATCAAACGGAACGGGACGGGGCCATCAACATCGTCAATGCCCTCCGGGCCAAGGGCTATATCATCGCCTGCTACACCTACGACAACATGGACTACGACTCTGCGGATATTTCCAACGTGAAAGCGGACCTGCAGAAGTGGAAGGACCAGGTGGAGCCCATTCTGGGCAGCGTAGATGTGTTCGCCTTCGCAAAGGAGAGCGAATTCGGCAGCTACTCCGGAGAGAAGTTCGAAGCGCTGATGAGCGCCGGATTCCGGTACTATCTGGGCTTCAACTTCCAGGATACCGCCATCACCATCGGCGGCAGCTATTTCCGGATGCCTCGGACCCTGGTGGACGGATACAATCTGGTGTACAACGGCAGCTATTTCTCCGACCTTTTCGACGCTGAAAGCGCACAGGGCTACGCCAGAGACATCGGCTGATTGGATTGACAACGCCCTCACCGCATTTCCGGTGAGGGCGCTTTTTTAAGAAAGAGAGAGAAACATGACGGAACTGATCGCACGGCGGGCCTTCCCTGCCGCCTATATTGGGCTGGACCTTCTTTTTCTGGCCCTGTTCGCCGGAATACTCCTGTGGAAGCACCGTTCGGCGGGCTTCACCCCGGAGGAAAAGCTGCGGCCCCCGATCGTCAATTCCCTGCTGGAAACCAACCTGGGCTTCCCTATCTGTTCGCCATTTATATTGCCGTCACCGGCCGGTTCACGGAAGAGTTGTATCACCGCCCGGAGAAACTGACCTTCCGGGACCGGCTCCGGGAATACCATCATAAGGAGGAAAATCCATGATTCGTCCCTTGGTCCATAACCCGGCAGAACTGGCAGTTCCCTCCGTCCCCGCCGGGCCGGAGGATAAAGGAACGGCCCAAGACCTGCTGGACACCCTACTGGCCTTCCGGGAAAGCTGCGTGGGCATGGCCGCCAATATGATCGGCGTCCGGAAAAATATCATTGCATTTCTGGATGAAAGCGGCAAAAAACCAACTTATACCGTGCTTTTCAACCCGGAGATTCTGAAAGCGGAAGGGGAATTTGAAACGTCCGAAGGTTGTCTCTCCCTGTTGGGCGGTCCCCGGCCCACCCGGCGCTTTCAGAAAATCAAAGTCCGCTATCAGAACGAAGCCATGGAATGGCGCATCAAGACCTACTCCGGCTGGACTGCCCAGATCATCCAGCATGAAATTGACCATTGCCGTGGGATTCTGATTTAACATTTGATGGCCCGTTCCACCTTGGTGGAACGGAGGCATCTCCCGGTCAGCCCAAGAGTTTGACTCCCGTCCTGAAGCGCTCCAACGCCAGTTGGAGCGCTTTGTCTTTTCCTGCAAACCACTCCGCCGGGTCCGGCTGGCTCCACTGGTCCGGCCGGATGCCCCTGCCGATGAACTCCGTGCCGTCCAGCAGCCGATAGCCAACGGACACCACCCGGATGCTGCCCCCGCCGGGGAGCCTTTCCATCAGCGGCGTACCGGTGGTCCCACGGGTGGGCATCCCCAGCAGCCAGGCCCGCCGGTTGGAGTGGAACATGGCGGTAAAATCCTCCGCCGCAGACACGGTGTTTGGTCCAACGAGCAGGGTCAATGGCCCGGAATATACGGCTTTCTGTCCAATTTTCCCGAAGCGGTCCGTGTAATTTTCAAAATTCCGCCCCTTCAGGGTATCCAGACAGCATTGCTCCCCTTCGTTGGCCCCCAACTCCTCCAATTCCTCCGACGTCATGCCGATGATCTGACTGCCACTGGCCAGGTCCACCCCACGAGTCAGCCGGGTCCATTTCCGGCAGCCGGAAAATTCTCCGTCAAAGAACAGCTCCGCGACCTTGGCTGCAAAGGCCGTCATGCCACCGATATTTTGCCGGATATCCAGGACGACGCCCTGCCAGTTTGTCCCGTCGGCGAGGGCCGAACGGATGGGCTTCGACCAATCCGTCAGAAAGTGGTCCAGCCGGATGTAGAGAATATTCCCGTCATAGCGGCGCATCCGGGGCGTTTCGCTCAAGGTTTTGTAGGACCACGCCGCCTCCGGGTAAAACGGGTCGGGCTTCGGACGCTCCCGGCCCAGCGCAAAGGATTCTTCCCCGGTTTCCGTGGTCAACACATGGGTTTCCCCGGTCAGGAACAGGGGCAAATAGGCCTGAAAGGGTCCGGGATAAAGGAAATTTTCCCGTCCCGGCAGTATTTTCTCCATCCGCTCCGCCCATTCCTCCATGGAAACGCCGTCCAGAGCCAGGACCCGCCGTCCCTGCCGGTAATACCCCTCCCGGAACGCTTCCAGGCGAAACGGAAGATAGCCGACCCGGTTCAGCCAGGCCCTGGGGGGCGTGTAGTCCGTGTGCCCGTCCCCCAGCCGGTTCAGAAAGGCCATCAATGTCAGATGATAGGTTTTCTCGTCCTCCGCAGCTATGGCCCGCCGGACACATTCTTCATACCAGCTTTCAAAGTCGAAATCCAGCCGTGGAAAATAGGGAAACACGGCGCTGATGCGGCGATAGCACGCCGACAGGTCCAGAATTTTCGTTGTAAGGTCCATATTGACCGCCTCCTTCTGCCTGAAATTATAGCAAAAAGAGCGCAGGAGAACCAGTCTTGAAAAAAGTTCGTTTTTATGGTATAATGGAAAGCGTGGAAAGGAAGCTCGCTCCCTTTCCACGCTTTTTTACTCTTCCATCAAGGCCCGTGAGAGAAGGTTCATGCGCTTCTCGTCCACCTTGCAGATTTTCCGGTCGTAGGTCACAAGGCCGTTGGTCTCGTCCTCCACGTCGGAAAGCTGGGTGTAAATGGCGGCGGACAGGCCCTTCTTTTTGGCTTCCAGAACCCCCTCCCGGTAGAGCCGTTCCAGAGCGTCCATGAAGTCCTCCTGCCGGTCAAAGAGCTTATAGCCGTAGGTCTTGTCCCGGTTGAAAGAATGGCTCTTTTCCTTGTACACATACCCGCCAAACTCGGAAAGCACCTGGGGCCGCTGGCTTTTCAGCAGGCGAATGGGGTGAAAATAGATGTGCAGGCTCTCCACGTCGCTGTCCCCCCAACGGAACCAGCCGGAGGCCGTGTCCACAAAGCGGGTATCGTCCAGAGTTTTCAGGAATTCATATTCCCGCTGGCTGTCGAACTGGCCCCAGCCCTCGTTGAAGATGGTCCAGTAGCATATACAGGGATGGCTGCGCAGCTGCTCCACGGTCTGCTCCATGGCAAGGCGGAACTGCCGCCGCATCACTGGGTCCCGGTGGAGCCGCCGGTCGTCCTTTTTCTGGAAGCCCAGGGTGGGCAGCACCGTATCCCGGATGTAGCGGTAGGGGCCGTTGTTGACCATGTCCTGAAAAACCACCATGCCCAGCCGGTCGCAGGCGTAATAGAAAAGCTCCGGCTCTATTTTGATGTGCTTGCGGAGGGTATTGAAGCCCAGCCGCTTCATGGCGAGAATGTCATCCTCAAAGCAGGCGGGGCTGGCAGGCGTGAACAGGCCGTCGCTCCAATAGCCCTGATCCAGAACCCCGTGAAAAAAATAGGGCTTCCCGTTCAGGCACAGCCGGGGAAAGCCCCGGACCAGCTTTGTTTCCAGGGTCCGCAGGGCGAAGTAAGTGTCGATCCGGTCCTCCGCCGTCTCCACATGAACCTCATAGAGATAGGGGTCCTCCGGACACCAGAGCCGAGGCCGGTCCAGCAGCACCTCCAGCATTCCGTCGGAAACGGTCAAATTCAGGTCCCCGTCGGGGGTGCAAATGGTGGCCTGACCGTCGGTAATGCCCTCAAGATAGAGTCTGGCCCAATTTTCGCCGGTCTCCACCTGGATGCTGCGGATGTAATTCTCCCCTACCGCCTCCATCCACACGGTCTGCCAGATGCCGCTGACCGGCGTGTACCACATTCCGCCCCGTTTTCTCGTCTGCTTGCCGTAGGGCAGGATGCGCTGGCTGAGCCGGTCCCGGACCCGGACCAGGAGGGTATTTTCCCGCTCCAGAGCGTCGGTAATTTCATAAGAAAAAGCCTGATAGCCGCCAATATGAGTCCCCAATTCTTTTCCGTTCAGGAACACGGCAGCTTCCTGGTCCACAGCCCCGAAGTGCAGCAGCACCCGCCGGCCCACAAATTCCTCCGGCAAGGTAAAATTCTTCCGATAATAAAGAGCCTGTTCCTCCGGGAACACCTGGCCGATACCGGACAGCTTGGATTCCGGCGGGAAAGGCACCCGGATGGTCCGGTCAAAATGCTCCGGCAATTGGGCCGGGTCCCCAACGGCAAAATCCCACTCGCCGTTCAGATTCACGAAGGAATCCCGCCGCAGCGAGGGCCGGGGGTATTCCGGCCAGGGGGTCCCGGTCAGGGCGGTGCCCCGGTCCGTATCCAACACTGTAAATTCCATGGACAACTTCCTCTTTTCCGAATTTATCTATATCCTATCACAGTCTGTCAAGCAGCACAAGCGGAAATTTTCCTGTGGCAATTCCCGACAATATTCGCTATAATATAGGAAACCCATCAGGAGGATGCGCCCATGGAAATTCCCGCAGGGAAATTATTTCTTTCCGGCATGGACCCGGAGGCCCCGGCTCTGGCCCGCAAATGGGGGCTGGGTCTGGAATTGACCACCTTTACATACGCCCCCAATCTGGAGGACCCCCACTGGCTGGAAGAAGCCAGAAAAGAGATGTCTGGCATCGGGAATTTCGCGCTGCACGCTCCCTTCGCCGAGCTGTCCCCCTGCGCCGTGGACCCGCTGGTCCGGGAAGTAGCCCAAAAGCGCTTCCGGCAGACGCTGACCATGGCCCAGGCCCTGGGCATTTCCAAAATCGTGGTCCACAGCGGCTTCATCCCGCATATTTATTTCCCGGAGTGGTTTGTGGCGGAAAGTGTCCGATTCTGGCGGGATTTTCTGGAATCCGTGCCGGAAAATACGGTCCTTTGTCTGGAAAACGTCATGGACCCCGGCCCGGAGATGCTGGTGCAGGTAGCAGAAGGGGTTAACGACCCCCGGCTGCGGCTGTGTCTGGACGTGGGCCATGCCAACACCTGCATTGCCGAGACGAAGCCCATGAACTGGCTGGACCCCATGGCCCCCTGGCTGGACCACCTGCACCTCCACAACAACGACGGCGGCAACGACCTCCACGCCAGTCTGGACCGGGGGACCATCCCAATGGAGGCCCTGCTGGAACAGGTCCTGACCCTTTGCCCGGAGGCCACGCTGACCCTGGAAAATCAAACCTGCGCCCCATCCCTGGATGCACTTTGCCGGTGGGGCTTGCTGAAAAGAGGAACATTATGACGGAACAGGAACTGAAAACCCTTCCCATTGCCCCGGCGGACAACGCCGCCATGGAAAAAGCCCGCCAGCGGCAGGGGGGACGCGGCAGCGTCCCCCGTCATTGCCAA
>OBYM01000814.1_pt1 | contig 15445 bp, 12 predicted proteins | sample 1538191 | NCBI WGS metagenome assembly OBYM01 (sample SAMEA2580165, study PRJEB22360) | human gut metagenome | biome: human gut; feature: human-associated habitat; material: faeces | place: Denmark | collected 2008/2010 | reverse complement strand
ATGCAATTACTGGGGCCGTAAAAAAGTCCCAATCGAGTAGGAGGCTAGTTTCCTAGCCGACCTCTCACACCACCGTGCGTACCGTTCGGTACAGGTTGGTTCAATCTCATAAGTGCACAGACTCGTACCGGTCTAGGATACTATCGTATCCCGCCTGTGCGAGTCTTTCTTTTGAGAGTCCCCTCTGTACACGACCCTTCTTCGCCATGTGCCAGTTGGCTTTCCGACAGTTGCTCACCGCCCACGCCTGCCACTCTGGTATTCCCAGCTGCATGAGACTTTTCGCTCTGGTTCTGGATTTCTCGAATATTCATTTTCTGGAGGACTGGAGTCTGTGCACCATTTTCGGAAATCTTATTGACAATGCCATTGAAGCCTGCCAGCGCATTTCAGACCCGAAACAGCGCTGGATCTGCGTTCGCGGTGGAATTACTGCCGGTTTCCTGCAAATTACCTTCAAAAATACCTGAGCCGAAACGGTCACGCTCCAAAACGGTTTACCATTGACAACCAAGGAACAGCCCCAGGAGCATGGTATCGGTCTGCGCAATGTCCGCAGCACCATAAAAAATACGATGGAATTTTAGCCTTTGACACCTCCGAGCAGGGCTGGTTCCAATGTACAGTTCAGATACCGCTGCCCAATTCATAAGAGAGAGGTGAAGCTCCCATCTCCACCGTCGGCTTCATCACACCTTCCTGAAAAAGCTCAACGCCCAGCGTGCGGCTGAAGCAGAATAATCCTCCCCCTATTTCAAAAACAGCGCCCGATTTCCGTACAGAAATCGGACGCTGTCTTCAATTGTTGGAACGCTAATTCAATTAACCGTACAAGTCGTGCTAGCCGAACAGGACGTAGCCCAGAGCAGCCAGAGCGCCTCCATGCAATACCCAATTCAGATATTACCGGTTTTGCGGTACAGATAAGTGTTGCAGAATGTACCAACAGCCATACCAGCGGACATGCTCCACAGTTGGGGCAGCTCTGCGGCTCAGGATTTCATGGCGTTCTCCTGTCATTCACACATATTCATCAATTTACTTCTCTCACGCTACAGGCAGCCGCTGGCTTTCCGTAGCGCTCTGCTTCAGAATATAAGATTCAGACGCGGAACTGGCCGTACAGGCACGCCATCAGGCAGCAGACCATGCCCATGGTAAAGGCGCCCAGCCAGATGGAACCGCTCTTGCGGTACAGATAGGTCTGGCCCAGACCGGCCATCGCCATGCCCACAGGCATGCCCCACAGGCGGCAGACCGCAATTCCCCAGGAGGCCAGGGCGGTGGTCTCACTGCCGCAGATGGCAGAGCGCTCATAGTTTTCCACCCAAACCAGGAAGCATACCGCCGCAGTGGAGCAGAAGGTATTGAATACCATGGCAATCACAAAATCCTTCTTCTCATTGCCGGTGGAGGGCAGACGGCGCTCCACATTCAGGCCCAGAGCTGCGATTGTGAAAGCGGGGATCCAGAACAGCATGTAGGGGATATAGCTAGGGAACTTGTTCCATGGAATGGGACGGAAGCCAAAGAACAGGCAGTAGAAATCCGTGCCCAGGACATCCCCCTGCAGACGCAGATAGCCCCAGCCGCAGGAAACGGTGATCAGTGCGATGGCAAAGGCGATTACAATGGGCTTCAGTGTTAGTTTTGTGGGATTGGCGTCCGTTGCCAAGCCCAGATCCCGCAGATTGGCCTTTTCCTTTTTGGCATCGGTCAGCAGGAACAGGGTGAAGAAGCCCAAGCCCAGAAGATTCAGGCCAACAACCATGGCAAACGCATAGTTTTGATAATTTCCGGCAAACCAGCCGAAGGATGCGTAGCACTTATTCGCTAGTTTGTACAGCGGGCCGCCAAAGCGGGCAACCAGAATGGGGAACAGCAGAGCAGCCGCAATGCTGATTGCCAGGCCCTTGCCGCGCAGGCCGATATTACGGGGCATGGGCTGCTGCAGGCCGTCAAAGCAGGAAACGCAGTTCATCAGGAACACAGCCAGCGTCAGCAGGAAGCCCAGGAAGGAGAACATGCCGAGCAGACCTACGACGTCCTTCCAGAACCAGATCTGCTGGGAGCCGGGCATATAATTGGGGATTACATCATGTCCCAGTGCATCCTGAGAGAAGTCCAGCAGATGGCCAATGCACTCGCTGCTGATGAAGGCAGCCTCGTGGATCATGTCCTTCTGGCGAATGATCAGCTTGGCGTTGCCTTCCTCGAAGGAGCCGTACATTCTATCGGTCTCAATCTTGTCGTAATCCACGCCCAGTGCATCGAACAGGCTGGCTACACGATCCCAATAGTTGCTGTCCTTGCTGCTCTTGTCCGCGGTACCAGACAGTAGGAGCAGATTGCCGTTATAGAGCTCAGTGCCCTTGGAAGCACCGGGAGACAGCAGGTTGCACAGCAGCGCCACCTTGGGGTTGTTTCTGGCTGCCAGGAAATAGGTGGGGTCGGTGCCCATGGAATGGCCGCCGAAGACCAGCTCGTCGCTGTTCACATTGTCCATGGACTTCAGGTAATCAATGTACTGCTGCAGTGCGGGCCACTGTGTGTCCGTGATCTGCTGCCCGTTAAAGTCCGAACCGCCGTTGCCGTACCAGTCAACGGACAGAACCACAAATCCGCGACGGCTGAATTCCACAGCCCAGGACTCGTGATTTCTGGCATTGCCGGAAATACCGTGGAACATGATAATTGCAGGAGCGGGATTCTCTACGGTTGCGGTCTCAGGTACATAGAGCAGAGCCGTGTTCTGATAACCGTTTTCGGAAACCAGGTTCATTTGTGTGATCTTGGTCTTGCCGAAGCCGGTGATGACAGCCCAGTTGACAAGAGAGCACAAAATCATTACGATAAGGGCGACGCACAGCGCGTGCGTAGCGTTTTTTTGCCGTGTTTCTTTCTTCATTGCAGAATTCCTTTCGTTTCTTTGTCTTGCGGCAGCTTCCGGATCGCTGCCGTTTTACGGAACCGCGGTGTTCGTACCCATATTATTGCAGACTGCGTCAGGCATTGCAAGAGATTTGGCACAGTTGGGCATTTCAAAGGCATGGCTGGCCGAAATTTTTGTATTTTTCGCGAAAGCAAACGAAATTTGTTCTTGAATCCTGCAGAATTTATGGTATAATGCCAGTGCACATAGTTAACTAGGTGTGTTAGCTCAAAAAATCAAGGAGGTGTACCATGAATTGGAATATCGCAATCTGTGATGACGAACATGTGGAAACCGAACTGCTCCAGGGGTATCTTCAGCATTTGGAGGCAGAGCGGGGAGACAGCTTTTCCGTTCGCAGCTTCTCCAGCGGGGAACAGCTTCTGGCGCAGTTTTCCAAAAATACGGACATTCTGCTGATGGACATCGGCATGAACGGCATCTCCGGCTTGGACACCATCCGGAAGCTTCGTGAGCAGGAGACGGATGTGTGCGTTATTTTCATTACAAGCCTGACTCAGTACGCCATTGAAGGATATTCTGTCCACGCTTTTGGATTTTTGCCGAAGCCCCTCTCTTATTTGCGCTTCCGCAGAACCATGGACGAGGCCCTGGCTGCACTGGAAAGCAAAAAGAGCAGCACACTTGCGCTGCCCGTAGAAACCGGAACCCAGTATATTGATTTCACCCGTGTCTGCTACGTAGAGGTCTACGGAAGGATGATATGCGTCACTCGGGAGAACGGTCTCTCTCTGGAATGCCGCATGAGTCTTGCCAATCTGGAAAGGGTACTGAACAGCTGGAAGTTTTTCCGCTGCCACAACAACTTCCTTGTAAATTTTGCCTACGTTGAGCGAATTGAATCCGGGAAGCTTACTATGAAGGACGGCAGAGTCATACCTGTTAGTAAGCATCGTTATCAGGAGCTTCTTCTGGCGATTGGCCGCTACGCGAGGGCAACGCCATGACACAGCTGCTTTTTCGTCAATGCCTCGCCTTTGTCTCCGACGTGCTCCTTTCCCTGTTTTTCTTCCGCGCTTTGCCCCCCCAAATTCTTTCCGTCTGGAAAAGAATTGGGTTGACCTTGGGCGGTTGTCTGTTCCTCGTGCCGATCTATTTCCGCTCCGGGCAATCGTATGCCGTGGTTTCCTTTCTCCTGCGGGGCATGTTCGGAGCTGTACTTCTCTGTCAAAAAGCGCTGCTGCCTCGGGCGCGGGCGTTTTCCACCCTGTATTACGTTGTCTGTCACACCGCTGTCCAGAATATATTTTTGGTTCCCTTTTTCTCCTCCATCCATCTTGGCACAGTTATGTTCCTAGAAAATGTATACTGGAATACCGTACTGTGCATTCTGATTCGGTTCGCCATTTTTGCCGGACTGTTTGCACTCGTCTCCACAACACTCTCCCAGGATATGGAAATCGAGCTGGATATAATGCAGCTTGGTATTCTCGGCCCGCTGATCCTCAGTGAATTGTATGTAAAAAACACTCTGTCCACCATCAGCGGTCTTTCAGGGAAGCAGCCTGCGGTTGTCTCTTCCTATCCCATTCTTCTGGAAACGCTGCTTCTGGCATTTGTGGTTCTTTTCGAATGGAATATGAACAATCTCCGGATACGTCAGGAACTGCAGGTGCAGTCCATTCTGAACTGTTACCGTCTGCGAGACATGGAGGCCCGGAGCAGCGCCGCCGCAGATATTCGTTCTCTGCACCACGACATGAAGAATCATCTACTGGTTCTGCGCCAGCTCATCCATTCCGGAGAGCTTCCGCGGGCTGACGACTACATTTCCAATCTACTTTCCGGTTTTTCCTCTTTTGAAATTCAGTACAAAACCGGTAACAGCATGCTGGACGCGCTCCTCTCCGCAAAAGCCTCAGAAGCCCGGCAAAAAGACGTCCCGCTGTCCGTTTCTATGGACTGCACTGCCCTTCCATATATGAAGGACAGCGATCTATGCACCATATTGGGGAATGTCCTGGACAATGCGATCGAAGCCTGTGTCAAGCTTCCCGAGCCGTCCGAGCGTTTTATCACCCTGCAAACGCAGTGTGTCGCCAATCAGCTGCTGATTATCCTGCGCAATAGCTTTGCGGAACCTCTTCAGCAGCAAAATGGTCTGCTTGCCACAACAAAGGATCCCGCAAGCCATGGTATAGGCTTGAAAAATGTCAAACGCACCCTGGAAAAATATGGCGGAACGCTTTCCTTTGAGACAGAATCTGGACACATTTTCAGTTTGAATATTATGCTTCCCAGAAACGTTTCTTCCAGACAGAATGAATCGCAGATCACACAAAAACAGTGAAACAAGGAGGTCTTTCTATGGTCAAGAAAATCGCCATCTGCGATGATAGCGCTTTGGCGCTGCGGCAAACAGCAGGGTATTTTGAACAGCTTCAAAAGGAGCTGACTTTTGAACTCTGCCCTTCCTACTTTTCCTCCGGCGGAGATGTGCTCGCCGGGCTGGCGGAGGATACCGACCTGCTGCTGATGGACATCGCCATGGACGGCATGAACGGCATTGAATGCGCCAAGGTATTGCGGGCCAGAGGGTTAAAATGTCCCATTGTGTTTATTACCAGCATGACGGAATATGCCATAGCGGGCTATGCAGTCCACGCCTTTGGCTTCCTTCCAAAACCTGTCACCTATTCGGACTTCGCCGCCATCATAAAAGAGGCATTGTCCGCGTCTGAGAAAAAGCCAAAAAAGCTTCTGGTCAAAACCGCAGAAGGCGTCAGCACCATTGATCCCCAGGAGCTGATCTATGCCGAGGTTTACCAACATGAAACCAGCTTTCATCTTCTGACTGGCCGCATTCAGGGCAATGTACAGCTTGGCTCCATCGAACCCCTGCTCCCCGCCGAAGGCTTCTTCCGCTGCCACAAAAGCTATCTCGTCTCCCTGGAACAAATTGCCTCCATCGGGCGGGACACGCTGACCATGCGTGATGGCAGCAGCATCCCCTTGAGCAAACACCGCCGGAAAACTTTTCTCGATGCCTACAGCCGTTTTGCGGGGGTGCGGTTTGAATGAGTATCATCGAATGCGCAAACTTCCTCATGGATCTGCTTTTCACCCGGCTTTATTTCCGCCGGATGGACAATGCCAGCGTTCCCCCATGGCGCAGGGCGCTGGGGTTTATCTGCCTGTTATCCACCGCGGTTCTCTATCCATCCGGTGCCTTTCCCTTCCTCTCCGGAATGGTCCAGCGCTTTTTGCTGCGGGTTGCCCTGACGCTGTTGTATGTCGTCATTGTATTTCCCATCAGTTTTTCGGCTTCCACCTATGCCGTAGGGTATTGGTGTACCATCCATTTGCTGGTGCAAAGCCTTTTCTTCGCCCCGTTTACCTACACGCTGTTTACCGGAAAGGCTGTCTTCACCGGGCAGCCCAATCTGGATGTCCTTCTGTGTATCCTGCTGACGTTTCTGATAAAAGCGATTTGCTTTCTCCCCTTCTCCCGGCTCACACCCCTGGTCCACGTAAGTCCTGTCCGTTTTTCAGACCTGATCCCAATTTGCCTAATCGCTGCCGTAGCCCTATATGGACGGGAGCTGGCGATTCCCCTGTCGGGAGCTGGGCGCACCGCCGTCTCCGAGGTCAGCAGTTATTATCTGACCCTCCAGGCCGCGCTGATGGTGCTTCTGGGCTATGTGGAGTATTTCCGCCGGGATCGCCGGGAAAGCACCATGACACAGCTCAAGCAGCAGGAAGCCGAAGCGCTACTGAAACAGGTCCAGAATCAGGCACTCAATGTCCAAGAGGTTTCCGCTCTCCAGCACGATCTGAAAAACCATCTGCTGAGCATCCAGTTTCTGCTGTCCAATGGAAGCTCAGCTGAGATCGAGCAGTATATCCAAGCCCTTCTGGAGAAAACAGTCCCCTCGCAGCGGACCTACAATACCGGAAACGAGCTTACAGACGGACTGCTGAGCATGAAGCTGGAGGACTGCCAAAGCCGCGGAACAGAAGTTACCGTAAATCTGGATATGCGCTGCGCCGGCTTTCTGGACAACCTTGATCTCTGCGTCCTCTTTGGCAATATTCTTGACAATGCCCTGGAAGCCTGCGCCGAGCTGCCGCCGGAGCGCAAGGCATACATCCGCATAACCGGCGGACAAAGCGCGAATATGTTCACGCTTCGTGTGGAAAACAGCTGCAAAAGGACCTCCGTCCTGATCAACGGTCTGCCCGTCACCGCCAAGGCAAACGCCCAGCTCCACGGATTCGGCCTGAAAAACGTGAAAGCCGTGCTGGAAAAGTACGGTGGAAGTCTTCACGTTTCACAAGAGGAAAGCGGTGTATTTCTTCTGACAGTCCTGATTCCGCTCCCATGATTCAAGCAGGGGATGCCAATTGGCACCCCCTGTTTTCACTGTATGAAATTTACATAAATCTCAGCTGTCCGAACAGAACGCACATCAGCGCGGCGACCGTACCCATAAGGATGGCGGTAAGCCAGGTGTTGCCGGTTTTGCGGAACAGATAGGTGGAGCCGCCTACGCCGACGGTCATACCTACAGGCATACCCCAAATGCGCTGGGTGTCTGCGTTGAAGGTGAACAGCCACTGATTGTCCTGTCCCACGGACTGCAAGTGCCACTTCACGGCAATGATCGCAATAATCGTAAAGGTAGCCAGGACCACATTGACGAGTACTGCCAGAATATCATCTAGGGACTCTTTGCCAGTAGTGGGCAGGCGGCGCTCTACGTTCATACCCATGCCGGAGAGCACAAAGCATGCAATCCAGATCACGATGTAGATCAGCATATTGGGAATCTTGAACAGAGGAATGCTCTTGAAGCCGAAGAACCAAGCATAGAAATCGGTGCCGGTCAGCATCTCCTGGAGCTTGATAGTACCGAAGGCCACGGCCAGGGTCATCAAAGCAACGGCCAGAGTCTTGAGAATCATTTCACCGGAGAGCTTCTCGGAGCCATCAGGCGCAAGGCCCAGCTCGTAGAGCTTCATCTTCTGCTGCTTGCCATCGGTGTACTTAAACAGCAGGAACGTCAGCAGGCCCAGCAGGGACATACCAATCACGGTGTAGAACGCCACATTGGAGTAAGTAAAATTGAAGATGCCGTAGTTCATGGCATTCTTGTTCTTCGGTGTCAGCAAACCAAAGGCGCCGGTTTTCAAAACAATCCAGGGGAACAGAATACCGCAGACGGCAGAGACCGCAAATCCGCCCTTGCGCAGACCGATATTCCGGGGCAGAGGCTGACGGACAATGGAGAATCCGGGAATCAGTTCAATCAGAGCCAGCGCAACCGCGCAGATGAAAGCGCCGAAGCAGAGGATGCCGAACAGGCCGGTATAATCCTTGTACATCCAAACCTGGTCATTGCTGTCGATGTAGTTGGGCACATTGTCCACGGCCTCCTGGGCAAACCAGACCAGCTTGCCGATGGTTTCCTGATTTACAAAAGCTGCTTCGTGGATCCGCTCATGATCCAGCGTTGCGTAGTAAGCGTTTCCCTCCTCAAAGGAGCCGTACAGAGTATCCAGCTGGAAGGTATCCAGGTCTTCAAAGCCCGGTCGGGTCTTAATAGATTCCAGATTGCTCTCGGCAAACTTTTCGGGTGTCGTCTCTACGTCGCCGGTAGCAGAGAGATAATTGCCCTGGTAGGCATCCCAATAAGGCTTGTAGTCATCGGGCAGCAGGGCCACCTCAGAAGCGGACATAATCGCTCTCGCGTTGTACTTTGCACCCATAACCATTGCGGAAGTGCAGCCCATGGAATGGCCTGCGGAAATAATGTTATTGCTGTCCACAAAACCGCAGTCCAGCAGATAATTGTAGTAGGTCTCGCCTACCTCAACCATGCAGCCGTTGCCGAAGCCCCACTTATCCAGGAACTGCTCGGAGTCACCGGAACCGAACTGGTCAACGGAGAGAACGACAAAGCCACGGCGGGCAAACTCCACTGCCCAAGACTCATGGTTTCTGGCGTTGCCCGCATTGCCGTGGAAATTGATCACTGCGGGAGCCGGATTTTCGTTGGTAGCCGTCTTTGGAACGTAGAGCAGTGCGCTGAATTGGCAGCCATCCCGGCCAACCATCGTCATACGGGTAATTTTCACATCACCCCAGCCTGTAATAACCCCCCAGTTGAGCAGCGCCGCCAGAATCACCAGAATCAGCGTTACGGCAAAGAAGCGCTTCACACCTTGGGTTCTTCTTTTCTTTCCCTCCGGAGTGTAGAAGTTCTTGCGGAGCTTCTCGCTGAAGTCGTAATCCTTTTTTCGCTCCTGCTCGTCAGCTCCCATGATCTGCTTGAAATTCGCCATGTCTTTTCTCCCTTCATTTATTTTGTCTGATAAATTGATAAGGTTTTCCTTATCGGCGTGGCCATATTGTACAAAAATCCATCTAAAAATGCAATATTTCTTGCACATATGGCACATACCGCCCCGCCACTGGGAAAGGCCCTTGCGTGAATGGCCCAATATGGTGCGTGAATGGGAATGTTTTAGGGCTGCCCCTAAAAGGAGACAGCCCTGAGCAGACGCTATGAAGTAATTTACCGCACCGAAAATACCCGGGATAAGCAGTAGAACTTATAACGGCCATTCTTCTCCGACTTTCCGAGAGAAGAATGGCCGTATCTTATTTATTTTTCCCGCTTTTTTAGCCACAGGAAGAAGCACACGCACATCCCCGCCGACAGTGCCGATCCAAGCGGAGCCCCCAGGCCCATGGGATAGAGGGTCTCGGGCCAATGGATCGATGCGAACCAAGCAAAGGGAATTCGTACCAGAACAATGGATGTAATATTATGCGCAAAAGACAGCACCGGCTTCTCGCAGGCACAGAAATAGCCGCTGAAGCAAAAGTGAATTCCGGCAAAAATACAGTCGAGGACATACGCACGCAGATACTGAGCCCCCAGCCGGATCACATCAGGCTCTTCTTTGGCAAAGACACCCAATATCCACTCCGGGAACAGGTTACACAGGACACTGAAAATGATTCCGGCCACAACGCAGACGCACATCCCGCACAGGAGCGTCTGCCGTGCACGCCGCGGCTGTCCCGCGCCGATGTTCTGCGCGGACAGTGCAGAAATGGAGGCCAGCATGGCGGAGGGAATCAGGAACAGAAACCCAATCACTTTTTCCACAATTCCCACAGCCGCCGCGACTTCTACGCTGCGCCGGTTTGCGATCATGGTAATGATCAAAAAGGAAACCTGGATCAGTCCATCCTGCAGCGCAACCGGCACACCGTTTTTCAGAAGCTTTCCGAAAATGTCCCTGTCGAATGCAAAATCCTGCCATGTCAGGCGGAGCTTCATAGTTTGGGGCATCCAGACAATGGCCAGAACCACACTGATTGCCTGGGACAAAACCGTCGCCAGCGCAGCACCTCTGGCCCCCATGCCCATGGGCCCAATCAATACATAGTCCAGCCCAATATTCAGAATACCCGCAGCCATGACAAAATACATGGGATGCCTGGAGTCTCCAAGTCCCCGGTAGATGCTGCTCAGTACATTGTAGGCCGTAATAAAGACAATCCCGGAAAAGCAGATCCGCACATAGCTTTCGGTTTCCCGGAGAGCTTCCGCGGGAACGGAGAGAAGTCTCAGGAGGCCCTCCGCTCCCAGCAGTAGAAACGCAGTCAACCCAAGCGCCGTCCACGAGAAGAGTCGGACAGTGTTACCGATGCCCTTGGCTGTGGCATTCGTGTCTCCTGCGCCGACCGTTCGGCTAAGAAACACGGTAGAGCCCATAGCAAGGCCAACAATCACCACCGTCAGCATATGCATCAGCTGACTGCCCACGGATACGGCCGTTATGGCAGAGGCGCCGTTGAACTGCCCGACCATATCCAGATCCGCCAGGCCATAAAACGTCTGCAAAAAGCAGGACAGCAGATACGGCAGAGAAAAACGCAGCAGATTCCGAAATACGCTGCCTCGGGTCAGCTCACGGTCATTCATACAGATACCTCCTGAGAGAAAAGCTATTTCCGGACTGCCAGTGCCCGCTTGCCACACACTCCGATGGAAGCCGTCAGCACAAAGCCCACGATGGCAAGGCCGGCCATCAGCAGATAGGTGCTCAGATAGGATCGGCTGGCATCATACAGTCCGCCGGCGATGGTGCTGCCAAAGGAGGCGATCACCAGATTGGTATTGATGACGGAGAAATTCATAGAGAAATGCTTCTGCCCGTAATAACTGCCGATAAACGCGGAGTTGATGGGTGTCACGCCGCCGTAGGACAGACCGCCGGTGATAAAGCCGACAACGATCAGTGCAAAGCTCCCCGTTGTCAGCCCAAGGGTCAGGATCACACTGGTAACAATGAAGGATGTGTTTACAAGATTCATCGTTGCCGCTCTTCCAAGCCGGTCATACAGCATTCCGGACAGGACGCGGCCCACGGCGTTAAAAATGGAAATGAGGCCAACCACCGTTGCAATGGTTCCGGCGCTGACACCGGGGCCAACCTCCGAGGCACTTCCGGTTGCCTGGCTGATGAGTGCCAAGCCTGCGGCAGACAGAGCAATGGCCCAAAAGTAATACAGCCAGAAGGCAGGCTTGCGCACCATCTGTCCGGTGGTTACCTCTATAGCCACGGGGTTTGCAGCCTTGTCCTGCTTCTTGCTCTGGGCCTTCTCCTGTGCCTCAGGGCGTACAAAGAAAGGCACGCAAAGGGCCAGTACAATAGGAATCACGATTCCCATCAGCCGGAAGGAGCCCCGCCAAGCGCCGGTCTCAGCGGGTGTCAGGGCCTGGTAGAGCTTGCCCACAGCAAATGCGCTGACACCGAAGCCCATTAGCAAAATGCCGGAAATCAGGCCCTGTTTGTCCGGAAACCACTTGGTAATGGTGCCCATGACCGCATTGTAAACCAGACCGGATCCGAAGCCGCTGATAATGCCGAAGCCGATATACAGCATGACTACACTATGAATACAGGCAGTCATCTGGAATCCGATCAGGAAGAGCACAGCAGCAACGGCTACATAGATCCTGGGGCTGACCTTTGCGGACAGGAAGCCGCCCACAAGGCAGCCCATGCAGAACAGGATCATCGTAATGGTAAAGGTCAGCGAGAGCTGTGCTTTTGTCCACTCGGTAAATTCCGCGGCAATGGGCGCCGAGAGAACTCTCCAGGCATAGATGATCCCGGCGCAGAAAAGCACCAGCACACCAACCGCCGCATATATCCAGCGATTCAGTTTGTTCATTGATCTCTCCTCTTACTTCTCTTCAAAGATATGGGCGGTCTCCTCGCCGGTCAGGACGCGCAGCGCACCCAACGCCAGGGCCTCCATTTCGTTTTCTCCTGCATAGACCGTCACGGGTGCAATGAAGGAGACTCTGCGGGTGATCTCACCGCAGAAATACTTGGAATAAGCAATGCCGCCGGTAAGCACGATCCGGTCAACGGAACCGTCTACCACCACGGCCAGCTTGGCAATGCTCCGGGCCACGCTCAGGGCCATGGCATCATAGACAATCTTTGCCTGGGCATTTCCCTCCTCCAGGGCCATTTTCTCCACTGTACGGGTGTCGGAGGTCCCAAACCAGGAAGTCAGACCGCCGCCCCGCTGGAGCAACTTCATGGTGCCCGCATAATCCAGGTGCTTCTTCTCCAAAGCGGAGAGCATCCGATAGATTGGCAGAGCACCCGCCCGCTCAGGACTGAACGCCCCCTCATCGTCGGAAATCATATCAATAATCCGTCCCTGGCTGTGCAGGCTCAGAGTAATACCACCGCCCAGGTGGGCCACAATGATATTGGACTTGCCATAGTCCATATTTTCTTCTTTGCACAGACGCAGCGCGGCGGCACGCATATTTAGATTATGTCCCTGTCCGAAGCGCTGAACCTCCTTCAGACCGGTAACGCGCACCAGATCGATCATCTCGTCCACGGTGACGGGGTCGTAGATATAGGCCTTCACCCCTGCCTGACGGGCAATGTGCAGCGCGATCGCCGCTCCAAGATTGGAGGCATGGTGATTCACAGGCCGGTCCCGCAGGACCTCTACCATGGTATCGTTGACCTCGTAAGCTCCGGAGCTGACCCGCCCCAGCAGTCCGCCCCGGCTGACCACGGCACTGAGGGAATCGACCGTCTCCCCCTTATCCGCAATGGTTTTCAGAACCAGCTGCGTACGCATTTCCAGCTGGTCATAGATCACGGCATAGGTCTTGATCTGCGCGGGATCGTGCTCAATATTTTCTCCCCACTTCTTCTCTTTTCCGCAGTACCAAGCAATTTTCGTGGAGGTAGAACCGGGGTTAATGACCAGAATGTTATTCATTTTTTGCACCTCTTTTTTCATAATAAGCAGAATACCCATACCGCCCGTTCCTCTCAAACCAGCGGTATGGGCACCTTTAGGAGGCTCGGCAGAGGGGGCTCAGACCCGCTGCCAGGAGCTGTCAGATTTTCTGGCTGCGGCCGATCTCCAGGCCCTTTTCAAATGCCTGGCGGTTCAGCGGCAGCAGCTTTGCCTTCTTGGCAAGCTTGTGCTCAATGGTGTTCCAAACAATCTCAGGCGCGATCACTTCGGTATAGCCGATGTAAACGCCCAGCATGATCACGTTCAGCACCTTTGCGTTTCCCATTTCCAGAGCGAGCTCGGTAACAGGAGCGCTGACAACTGTGATATCCTTACGGTCAATCTCTTCCTTCACAATACTGCTGTTGATGAAGAGCGTACCGCCGGAACGCAGTGTTTTCAGAAACTTATTCAGGGACGCACCATTCATAACGATCAGATCGTCCATAACATCGCCCAGAGGTGCGCCAATGGGCTCATCGGAAATAACGACAAAGCAATTTGCGGTACCACCCCGCTGCTCAGCGCCGTAGGAGGGGAAAAAGGTCACGTTCTTGTCGGTGGAATTGCAGGTGGCATCCGCCAGGAACTTTCCCAGAGTCATAACGCCCTGCCCACCGAAGCCGGCAACACACAGATTGGTTTCCATAGTATTCCTCCTTATCGGTCACGCACAACGCCCAGAGGGAATTCCGGAAGCATCTTCTCCTCCAGGAAATCCAGGGCCTTCAGTGCATCCAAGCCCCAGTTGGTGGGGCAGCTGGTGACGATTTCCACCAGGGAAAAGCCCTTGCCATCCAGCTGGTTCTGGAATGCTTTTTTAATGTATTGCTTGGTCTTGTTCACATTGGCCGGCGTATTGCAGCTGGTTCTTGCCAGGAAAACAGGTGCCTGCAGCTGATCCATGATTTCAACCATGTGCATGGGATAGCCATGCTCCGCAGGGTTCCGTCCCTGGGGCGCGGTGGTGGCCTTCATTCCAACCAGGGTAGTGGGGGCCATCTGGCCGCCAGTCATACCGTAAATACCGTTGTTGATAAAGATAACGGAGATGTTCTCGCCACGGTTTGCGGCGCTCATGCTCTCTGCCAGGCCGATGGAAGCGAAGTCGCCGTCGCCCTGATAAGTAAACACCAGCGTATCAGGGTTGCTGCGCTTCACACCGGTGGCCACCGCGCAGGCGCGGCCATGGGGAGAGGTGATATTGTCATAGGCGATGTAGTCCATCTGCAGACCGCAGCAGCCAATACCCAGGCAGCACAGGGTCTTGTCAACCAGGCCCATCTCGTCCAGCACCTCACCAATCAGCTTCATAACGGTGCTGTGCATACAGCCGGGGCAAAAGCCGGAGACTTTGTCCTCCTGAATGGTCTTTGTACGGGAATAGATCTTTTCCATCTTTACTTGCCCTCCAAAATCGAATTGACAGCCTCAATGACTTTTTCGCGGCTCATAATGTTGCCGCCGGAGCAGAGGCAGGCATGGATGGGGCAGCGTTCCTTGACACCGGCCTTTACATCCTCTATAAACTGGGCGGGAATGGACATTTCCACATCCAGGACTGCCTTGATATTTGTGTAGTCCAACCGATCGAAAGCCTTATAGGGGAAGGGAGACACGGTAATGGGGCGGATCAGGCCCACTTTCTTGCCCTCCTTGCGTAGCATATCCACAGCGCTCTTGGCAATACGGGCAGAAATGCCATAGGCGGCGATGACGACCTGAGCATTCTCCGTCAGGTATTCCTCTACCTGAACGTCCTTCTCCCAGCTTGCGTACAGCTCGGCGGCCTCTTCATTTTTCTGCTGCTGAATGACGGTTGACCACTGGCCGGGCTCAATCCAGGCACGGTTCTTATAGTCCAACGGGTGTCCCACGCAAGCCCACTTCCGCTTGGATTCCTTGATGGCGGCAACCTCTTCCTCGTTCTTCATCTCAGGCAGAACAACAGGTTCCATCATGGTTCCGATAACACCATCTGCAAGAATCAGTACGGGGTTGCGGTCCCGGTCCGCATAGTCAAATGCCTGATAGGTCATATCAACGGCCTCTTGCACCGTGCTGGGTGCGAATACCAGCATCCGGAAACCGCCGTTGCCTGATGCTTTGGTGGCCTGAAAATAGTCCATCTGGGCAGGCTGGATAGAGCCTACGCCGGGGCCGCCGCGGCTGACGTTGCAATAAACCATGGG
>OBYM01000813.1_pt1 | contig 15448 bp, 19 predicted proteins | sample 1538191 | NCBI WGS metagenome assembly OBYM01 (sample SAMEA2580165, study PRJEB22360) | human gut metagenome | biome: human gut; feature: human-associated habitat; material: faeces | place: Denmark | collected 2008/2010 | reverse complement strand
TGGATAAACGATAGGGGACACGGCGGCCCATAGGAGGGTGCCGCCGTGTCCATTTCACTTTTCTATAACTTCTTTAATTTCCACCAGCTAAAAAAAGCGTAGCTCCCCCTCCGGGACAGTCTGTCTATGAAGGTACAATATATCAGTACAATTATGATAATGTAATTTCGTGCGCCCGCATAGCCTCCTGCTGTGCGGGCGTTTTTATATGTCTGCACCTTGGGACAATTTGTCCCAAAGCAGCCAGTCCCGGCTGCCGATCTCCGCCGTGCCTCCGTTCTGTTCACCCACCCACACATGAACTGAATGGAGGAAATACAAATGACGACCATCAATCTGAAGGACTTTTACGCTTGGTACACCCATGATGAATACATCGAAGTTTCCGACGAAGTGGCCGCCGAGCTGAAGGCGGACAAGCTGTATGAGGCAGCCTATCAGCGGCGCACGACCCGCAACAAGGCGCAGTATTCCCTCGACTGTGACGATGGGATCGAATACTCGGCCTGTCTGCATGAGCCGACGCCGCAGGAGCTTCTGGATCGTATGGAGCTGTTCGTCCACCTGTGGAACGCCCTCAACTCTCTGCCAGAGGTGCAGGGCGTCCGGGTGGAGGCGCATCTGATCCTCGGCAAGAGCTACCGCCAGATTGCCCGGGAACAGGATGTGGACAAGAGCGTTGTCCGACGCTCGGTGAAGCGCGGCATGACTGCTATGAAAAAATATTTGAAAAAAGTTCTGTGAGCGAGGCCCCATTTGCCCGATTTTTGTCCTTGGTATATGAGAGGTAGTTTTCACCTCTCCGCAGCAAGGTAGTTGATGCTCCGTCACGGATCGTCGCTGTCCGCTGTGAGGGAGCGTCGCATTGAATATGAGCTGTCTTATGACAGGCCAACAGGAGCGGGTGCGGCGCTCCCAACTGTCAAAAACACCTTGGGACATTTCATCCCAAGGTCATAAGTCACAGGCCAGCACCCGGCAAGAGTGCTGGCCTGTTTGCTTTCCCCATGGACAACAGGGAGAACTATGATTTTGTTTTGCATCTGTGAAAGGAGGACGCCATGACTGAGAAGCCCGCTGCGGAAGAATATGTATACCATATCGGAAAGATCCGCTTCATCGTCACGCCTGTTTACAAGGAAACGGGAGAGCTGATGCGTGACATCCTTTTGAAGCTGATGCTGGCTGACTTGGAGCCGGTATAGCCCCATCGACATCCTTAACATGGGCGGTCAGGCGAGGTATAATATAGTCAGGATGAATGACCTCTTGCTTGACTGCCAGAGAGGAGGTTATATGAAACAGTCAAGTAAGAAACACGAACTCGGCACAGCCGCTCTCTATTGCCGACTGAGCCGTGACGATAATATGGACAGCGAGTCCAACAGCATCCAAAATCAGAGGAAGATACTTCAAAAGGCCGCCAAGGACAAAGGGTACACCGACACGGTTTTCTTTGTAGACGATGGCATCACGGGAACGACCATGAAGCGTCCCGGTTTTCAGAAAATGCTGACCTCAATCGAGGCCGGGTATATCTCGGCGGTGTTCGTCAAAGACCTGTCCCGGCTGGGGCGCAACTACATTGAGGTCGGCAAACTGACGGAAGAATTTTTCCCGCTTCACGATATACGGCTGGTCGCCGTTTCCGATGGCGTGGACAGCGATGAAGGTGAGGACGATTTCACCCCGTTCAAAAATATTATGAACGAGTATTATGCGAAAGACATTTCCAAGAAGCGCCGGATCGTGAACAAGATGAAAGGAAATGCGGGTGTTCCGCTTTCTCCGCCGCCCTACGGCTACATCAAAAACCCGGACGATCCCCGCTTTTGGGTGGTGGAGCCGGAGGCCGCCGAGGTGGTACGCCGGATCTACCGTATGGCGCTGGAGGGTTACGGGCTGGCGGAAATCGCCGCCCGCCTTGCCGCCGATGGTGTGGTCAATCCCACCTACTACTGGCGCAGCCGTGGGACGAGCCGGGGCGGGTCGAAAAGCACCGTGGAGCCTACCAAGTGGGGGCACACCACCGTCAAGAAGATCCTCACCTTGCAGGAATACTGCGGCGATGTCATCAACTTCAAAAGCTACTCCAAATCCTACAAGATGAAAAAGCGGATCGAAAACCCGGAGGAAAACCGGGCAATCTTCCTCAATGTCCATGAAGCCATCATTGACCGCCAGACTTGGGAAAAGGTGCAGGTGCTCCAAAAAGGGACGCGCCGCAAAAAGCCCACGGTCACGCAGGAACCCAGCGTATTCTCTGGCCTGCTGAAATGCCCGGAGTGCGGCGGCAACCTCAATTTCCACTTCAACCAGAACAACCACGACATCAAGTTTTTCAGCTGCCAAAATCATAACTCCGGCTATCGCAAGTGCAGCAAGACGCACTATATCCGGCTGGACTTCTTAGAGCAGGTTGTTTTATACGAGGTCAAGCGGCTGGCCTGCTTCGCCAGCGAATACGAAAATGACTTTATCAAAGTTATGATCGGACACTCGGCAAAGGTGGCGGAAAATGCCACGCTCCGCAAGCAGCGGGAGCTGGACGCTCTGACCGCCCGTGACCGGGAACTGGATATGCTCTTTGAACGGCTCTATGAGGACAATGTAGCGGGAAAAATCGACGATGCCCGGTTTTCCAAAATGTCCAAACGCTACGAACAGGAGCAGGGTGAAAACGCAAAGAAAATCAAGGCTCTGCGGTTGGAGCTGAAAAAGGACGAGAGCAAGCGCATGGACATTGATGATTTTCTTGAAACGGTGCGGCAGTACACGGACGCGACTACCATTACAAAGCGCATGGTCGCGGAACTGATCGACCACATTGAGGTGTACCACGCTGAAAAGCAGGACGGCGTTACCAACCAGCGTGTCGATATTCACTATAACTGCATCGGTGCCTTTGATGTGCCGGATCGCCGGAAGATCCCGGAGGCCGACATTATCATGGAAACGAGAAAAGGCGTAGCACTCAGCTACGCCCCGGAACAGGTTGCGGTATAGGAGGTACGACACGATGAAAGCCTATTTCTATTGCCGCGTCGCTCACGATGATAGCTTTTCTTTGGAACGGCAGGCCGAGGAGCTTCGCCGCTATGCGGAACAAGCTGGGTACACCATCGTTGGTGCTGCCGCCGAGCATGGCTCGGGATTGACCCTTGACCGTCCGGCTCTGCAAGAGCTGACGGAGGCCGTTCTTGCCGGAAAGGTGGATGTGGTGCTGGTAAACAGCCTTGACCGCTTGGGGCGGGATTGGGGCATGACAAAGCAATACATCGACCTGCTGACCGAGCACAAGGTCAAGCTGCTGTGCGTGCGGGAACGGGTGATGATCGACAGCTCCAGCTTTTCACCATTCTTCACATAAAAAAGCAGAGTGCCCATTACAGGATACTCAGATCCTATAAGGACACTCTGCATGGTACGAGTGACAGGATTCGAACCTGCGGCATCCTGCTCCCAAACGAACCTATGAAGGCAATTTCCGCTAAAAATAGCTTTTTCCGCCCCTTTCCGCTTGGAAAACGGCACTCTTTAGCACTCTTGTATCCACTGCTTCCGAGTGCTCCGAAACGGTAGGTGGTCTGTTATGTGGTCAACAGCAATTTCCACGGAATAATATGAGCTACACGCCTCTCGCATTTACGCGAGGGGCGATTGCTTTTATACGGTTATTATAACTCTGAACAACCCATGATTCAAGTCAAGATTTGCACCGCAGTAGACAAAGAAAAAGGGAGTGGAGTTTTAGATTATTCCGAAAGGTATTCTAATTCGTTCAGAATGTCTAAAAGATATTGATCCTTAAAATGGCCGTCAGAATAATATGTGATTTTTCTGAAAATATTTGCAGTTCCAATTATCATAACACCAATAATGATAAGTGCGAGAAGTTGATCAAGAATAACATCAGTACTTTCGCTTTTGTAAATTAAGGCAGAAATGAATGCACCTAAAGGCACACCCACAAGCATATCAAAGACCTTGTTGCTGACGGACTTATAATTTTTACTATGCAGAGACAGTTGCTTTTCACATTCGCTTTTCAAGATTTGGCGTTGTTCTTTTGTAACAATGCCATGTGCTTTTAGAGTGTTCTTAATGCTTTCTATATACTTGTCTAAATTAGCATTTGTTTTTTCCAATTCTTTTTTGTGCTCAGAAGGGTTATACATTTTTCCGCCAAAAAACTCGCTAATGATTTCCAGAACAAATGTACAACAAACTGGTATTATCCAGAAAACCTTATCAGGGAAAACAACAAATAAAATTAAGTATGCCAACAAACAACATATCATTCCGATTAACATTAACCAATAGCTGGCTTTGAAAAGCTTCTTCATATCTGTAAATGTCCGATATTTTTTAGGAGGATTGTTTGAACATTGCTCGTAAACATCTCTTCTAACCTCCCAGTAACGATAAGTTGCCATTTTTTACCTCCGTATTAGCTTTAGATTTTTCCTACTTGAGTATATCATAGGCAATGCGAAAAAGCAATTAATACATGATAAAAGTTATGAAATCTCAGTATTTCTGCTGAATACAGTTGATTTTTGGGACAAAGCATGGTATACTGAATCCTGATAATACAATCTACTAATTATGAGGTGTAATACAATGGCCGCAAGCTATAAGAAATTGTTTAAGCTTCTGATCGATCGTGATATGAAAAAGAAAGAACTTGCAGAAAAAGCCGGTATCAGCATTGCCACCATTACTAAGATGGGCAAAGACGGTGCTGTAGTATCGAGTGACGTCCTCGTAAAGATCTGTACCGCGCTTGAGTGTACTATGGACGATATAGTTGAGATTGTACCGGATAACAAGTAATTGGAGATTATCTTATGAGTCGTTGTTTATATAATAGCAGTTTCACGGATTTTCTTAATACAGATGATAATACGATATTTGGTGTATTATGCGATAGATATCACGGCGAAGCTCTTACAACTACAAGAGAAGCGTGGAAATCAGAGATTTCCATTATGAAAGATATCCTTGTTAGATTTGCAAACAAAGATGGACAAATCATCTTCGAATACGATATCCCCCGTCTTGGCAAGAGAGTCGATGTGGTATTGCTTTTCGAAGGAATTGTTTTTTGCGTAGAGTTCAAAGTTGGGGAGTCCAGAATATTGGAGTCAGACATAGACCAGGTGCTTGACTATGCCCTTGATCTGAAAAACTTTCACAAGTTTAGCGAAGATAGAATCATTGCCCCCATTCTTGTTGCAACAAATTACCGTAATTCTTCTACCAACATTCAAATGTCGGTTTATGACGATAGAGTGGTCAATCCTCTTGTTTCGGGGAAAGCAGGAGTTTCACATTTAATTTCGGAAGTGTTGAGATGCTTTCCTAACGAAACGTCAGTTAATCCCAACTGGATTATCAGCCCCTATGCACCTACTCCGACAATTATTGAAGCAGCAAAAACACTGTATGAAAACCACTCTGTTGAAAACATTACCCGGCATGAAGCGGATAAAGTTTCTACGGATAAAACAATTGAATACATTTTAGATGTTATTCAACGTAGCAAGTTAAATCAGGAAAAGAGCATTTGCTTTGTAACCGGCGTTCCCGGTGCGGGAAAAACGCTGGTTGGGCTTGACGTAGCGATAAAACAGACATATCAAGGACAGAACGAACCGGTTAAAAATGAGGGAGCTGTTTATCTATCCGGTAATGGACCGCTTGTTGCTGTGCTAACTGAAGCTCTTGCGCAAGATAACCATAAAAAATGCAAAGCCAAAGGTGAGAAGAAGAAAATGACCGATTCTCGCCGCGAAGTCGCGAAATCAATACAGATGATCCACCGCTATCGTGATAATATGCTTGCAAAAATCAAGAATCCGGTTGAAAACGGAGTTCTTGAAATTGATCCGACGAAAGCTGTAAAAATGGAAAGCGCCGGATTCGGCGAAGTTGAGCACGTCGCTATTTTCGATGAAGCGCAACGTTCTTGGACGCATAAAAGACTTGCCGACTACTTAAAGAGGGGCGGAACATACGGTAACAAATTGAAAGTTCCAAATTTTCCTTTGTCAGAAGCTGCTTTTTTGATTTGGTCGCTTGACCAACGCGAAGACTGGGCAACCATTATTTGTCTTGTCGGTGGCGGTCAAGAGATAAATACCGGAGAAGCGGGCATATCTGAATGGATTAGGGCTTTGAATGAGCAATTCCCGCATTGGAATGTTTACATATCTCCCAAATTAACTGAGCCTGAGTATGCCGAAGGTAAAGTTAACGAGTTGTTGAAAAACAATTGTAATGTAACCTATTCTGAAAGTTTGCATTTGGGTGTTTCTTTGCGTTCTTACAGAGCCGAAAAACTTTCTGCATTTGTTCACGCGTTGTTGTCTTTTGATGAGAATGCCTCCGCGTTATATAACGAAATCAAAGACAAGTATCCGATTGTTTTGACAAGAGATATGGCAAAGGCAAGAAAATGGCTCCACGATAAAGTTCGCGGAACAGAACGTACCGGTGTTTTGGTAACAAAAGAATCTGCAAGATTTAAGCCTTTGGCGATACATATTTTGCCGTCAGGCGATGAAAATGCTGTTCATTGGTTCCTCGATGATAAATCTGATGTAAGGTCTTCGAATTATCTTGAAGATGCTGCTACGGAAATTCAAGTCCAGGGATTGGAACTTGATTATACTTGTCTTCTTTGGGATGCTGATATGCGATATGAAAACGGCGAATGGCGTTTTTACAGGTTCAACGGTCAGACAAAATGGGTTGAACAAACGGGAGGCACTGAGAGCAAACAAGAGTTAATGAAGTATATGCTGAATGCTTATCGTGTCTTGCTTACCCGGGCAAGAGCGGGCATGGTAATCTGTGTTCCTGAAGGTAATCCCAACAAAAACGTCAGCGGTTTCTGGGAAGATAGTACACGTTTACCTGAATACTATGATGGTACGTATCAGTACTTAAAAAGTTTAGGAATTGAAGAGATATGAACATAACCGAAGTAGTAGCTGCCCTGATATGGGACAAGGATAAATTTATGATTTGCCAACGATCTGCGCACAAAGCGAGAGGCCTCCTATGGGAGTTTGTCGGCGGTAAAGTTGAATCAGGAGAGACTAAGGAGCAAGCACTCATTCGTGAATGCAAGGAAGTACTTGCAGTAACGCTGTCTGTTGGAGATGTTTTTATGGACGTAGTTACGAATTTCCTGACTTGACGTTACATCTGACACTGTTCAACGCCACAATCGTAGAAGGTGTTCCGCAAAAGTTAGAGCATAACGATATCAAAAGGATCAAACCGAGTTAGATTCCAAATTATAATTTTCGCCCGGCGTATGAAGAAATAATTAGGAGAATAAAAAAGTTCTATAGGATTCAAAATAAACTGAAGAAGGTGACGAGTTGAATAATTCTGGTATATACAGTTTAGCAGGATTTGCATATCAAATTAAGGTGTTTATATATTATTTGACAAAGCTACAGGATAAATATGCTCTCGGATATGAAACGTATGATGATGTAGCATTGCAAAGAAGCGATGCAGATTGTGATGCACAAGAGGGGAAACTGCAAACATATAACGGCATATTCAACGCGCCTTCTGGCATTACGGCGTTGCAAGTTAAACGAACTACCCTGTCGGACGACGATTACGAGAAAGTGCTATTTAACTGGATAATACTAAATAATACTTCGTCGAATGTAGAAAAATTTGTTTTACTCGTAGATAAGTCTTATGGTAATACCGATAGTGTTTTTCCAACAAATCTATTTACTCTTTACAATAAAATTATAAAGTCAAGTAGCGGTGGAAATGCGCTTATAACAAAAGTCAAAAATATTATCAACAACGACTATACATTATTTACACAGCTTTGTGAGAGCATTAAAGATAAGTATAGTTTTGAAGAGATTGATGATATAGATAATAAGATTTTTGAAGGCTATAAACTTATTTTCAACCATGGCGGAGTTAAGGATGTTATTTACAAATTGCGAATAAGAGATTTGGCGGAAAAGATACAACACGATCTGTTGGGTGACATATCTCAAAACCACTCATATAAATGTGATTACACCACATTTAAAACGCTTGTAGAAGATGTTGTTTCTCGCATAAAGGACAATTTGTATATTCCTCCCGATTTCAGTGATTTTAGAAAAAGATGTAGCGTAGACATAGCAGATACAGCCATTTCAAAATCCCGTCAATACATACAGTTGAAAAAGTGCGCGATTCCGGATCCACTTATTAAGGAACAATTGATTTTTGAAGAATATTATAACGCTTATAAATTGCGTTGCTTGGAAAATCTCAAATCCAACAATGTGGAAAACATAGAAAACACAACACATTTCAATTTTGAAATTACAAAAAGCAATTTACAAGCTAATAATAATGATACCCCCAATAATAGACTCGTAAAAACGCAAGAAAGAGCAAATACATATGCGCATAATGATCAAATCCGTAATGGCTCAGCAATACATCTAACAAAGGCTGACACGGCTACAGATATGTTGATTTCTTGGGAGGATGAAACATAATGAATAAAAATGAGTTAAAAACAGAAGTGCTATTGGTGAGCAAGTATTGTTTATTTTTAAAACAAATTCTTTGCGTACACAAGCAGTTGAGCATTAATAAAACATTGTTATTTGCATATTTGTTGAAAAACGAAAACAACTATTATTCTCCTCTTTTTAACGGAAATAACTCTACCGATGTGGTTGTTAAAGCAATATCGCAATTATCAGGCAATTATACCGATTACTGCAAAAATATTCCGTATATAATAGAAGCAATGCATCTGCTTATTGAAAACGGTGATATTTTACTTAATAATTCAACTCTATTGTGCAGTGAAAATAGTATTGAAAAAGAAAAATATACTAATAAATTTCTTCAAAATGCAATTAACGAAAGCTATAATTTCTCGGACAGGCAATTCTTAAAGGAGGTGCTGAGCAATGTTTAAAATTGAGCGACTTGATTTATACAATACCGATGACAATGTAGCTTCATATGTATTTGAAAGCGGTATAAATTATTTCATAGGAAAAAACAACTCAGGAAAAACAGAATTTTATAAGTTTATAGATTATATGTTTGGTTCCTCTATTGTTATCAAAAACAGTATTTGGTATAAAGGAACATTGAGCAAAGCAACAATGTATTTTACATATAACGGCATTTCTTATCGTATATCTCGTGTTTTAGCTACCGATAAATGTTATTTTTCTTATACAGATGAGGTGGATGGCGAATCCATTGACCTTAGTGAATATAAAGAACGGTTGCAAGCGGTGTTTGCAGTTGATAAAGCCGCTCTTGAAAGTTTACACAAATTTACCGATGAACGCTTAACTTATCGCTCTTTTACATTGTTTAATTTCCTAGGCGAGATACGGCAGGGGGTACTTGTTGACTTCTTTGATAAGTGCAGTGAAATTGAGTATTCAACAAAGGTATCGCCGATTCTGAACTTTATTTTTAATAAGAATGTCACCCGTATATTTTGGCTAAAAAATGAAATTGCAAGACTACAAGACGAAATTAAGCAAAAAGAGCAAGTTGACGGAAGTAATAAGCACTTTATTTACAAAGTTAATTTAAACTTAAACAAACTCAACATAAAAGGCGAGTTTGACGGTTCTAATGGCGATATAATATTGGCTCAATTGTCTGATTTAGCAAACCAAATAGAGTTAAGTAAGCCTCTTACAACCAAGAGTGTTTCCGACTTAGAGGTCATTTGCAACAATATAGATGAGCAAATCAAAGTGTGTGAAAAATACAAATTGGATTTGCAACACCAACAGCGCGAAAACAAGAATCGCGAGCATATCTTAGACACTTTCAAATCCATCATTAAGGATCGCCCCGACTTCAATTATTTGGTAGAGCCTTTAATTAATTTAGCCGATGAAATAAAGAACAGCATTTCCTTTAGTCAGTATTTCTTGAAAGACGACGTTTTGGAAAAATTAAAGAAACAGCGTCAAAAGGTAAAGAATGAAATTGTTAAATCAGAGATGCAATTAACTAGATTTTCCTTAGATGATAAAAAGAAGGCAATCGCTATCGCAGAAGATGGCATAAAGAGTTACTCTACAGAATGCTCTCCTGCTGAGTTGGAAAAATTAAGAAAGGAATTAAAAGACTATAAGAAAGAGTTGAAAGAATTGCAAGATTTAGATGACGCTGAGAAGATCAATTCCATTAGTACACAAATAACTAACTTGTATAAATCTGCATATCAAACGAGTGATTTCGTTCAAAAAGATTTTAACAAAACTAATGATGCTTTCCATATAACATACATCAAAAGTAAGAATACTTTGCAAACTATGACTTTTGATGAAAAACGTAATGAAAGGGTGTATGGGACAGGTAGTCATGCAAGGCATACGCTTATACAATTGTGCGGTTATTTAGTTTTTATGAAAATGCTCATTGAAGAGAATAGATATCCCATCATACCAATATTGGTTATTGACCATATCTCAAAGCCTTTTGATGATCAAAGTATCGCGGCTATAGGTACAGTAATTCATAAAGCGTACGAGAGTATAGGAATTGACAATCTCCAAATTTTTATGTTTGATGACGAAAACAACAATAAGTTGAACTTGAATCCTAATCATATTGAAAACTTGGCTAACGATGTAAGAACCGGATTCAATCCGTTCTATAATGCGAGATAAAAGATATTAAATGATTAAAGAATTGATGTAATCTCCGATATTCCGCGCAGGGAAATCGGAGATTGCGTCAAAAGAAGATTTGCATGTGGTACAGGACTTGCTTTATGCGCTTATAGTGCACAAAGATGGCTGTGTGGCATGGCGGCAAATATGATCGGTGTAAAGAAACGCATCATCGCTTTTCTCGACGGGAGTGGACGAGTTTCTACATATACAGTGAGGCTAAATTCAGAGATTATTAAAAAAGATGGTACTTACAGCACCGAGGAAAGTTGCCTATCTCTTCTCAGTGGGCCTCGTCCTTGCAAACGCTATAAATCCATCAGGGTTAAGTATAAGAACTTAAAACTGCAGACTCGCATCAAGACCTACACAAGCTGGACGGCTGAGATCATTCAGCACGAAATCTATCATTGTAATGGAATATTAATTTAAATTGGAGGTTCAATAATGGCACCTAGAAAGAAAATTGCCCAATCCTTGACGGCATATCAATGCAGAATTTCACCTAAATATCGCACCGAAAACCTTTTGATTTCATCAGAAGAAAGCAAGGCAACCATCAATTTATTTGAATTATTGAAAAAAATATTTTGAATATATAAAAACCAGCAAGGTTGACGCATATACCAACAGAACAATTCTACTAGAAGGCAAAGCTGAGGAGGGGGTTGTTAATGATTCGGTCCAACGATTGGTTATCCATCCTAAAGCAGGCAAGGCAAACGAAAACTTTACCGTTGTTGAGCATACAACAAATAAGATTACAGTGTTTTCAGGAGAGAACAATTCCGCAATATACGGCCATAATGTATTCTGCTATCAAAAAGGTGAAGAAAATGTACTAATTTTTCATCGTCATGGGCAAAGTGGTTGTAAAACTGCGTTTCAGAATACATTCAATGGTTTTTTAGCGCAACAGGGTTTAGTTTGTCATTTGGAGGTAATGGTTTCCAATGGTATGTTCGAAGGGCGCGAAAGATATGTGCCAGAAAAATTAAGCCTCTTGACTACATACTCTGATATTTCTAGCGATGCTGCAGATAATATTGGAAAGAAAAAACGCAAAAAAGTTGAGCAGGAAGTAATTATATCTTTGAACGCACCTCGTGCTGGAAATGTTGTTGCTTTTTTGCGTGGAATCACAAAAAAGCAACCGTCTATAGATGAACTTAAATCCGTCTTGGTTAAAGATGAGTACCCATATCAATTCGATGACGCAAAATTGACTTTAAAATTTGGGCAAGTAAGAAGGAAAATCAGTTTATCGGAATTTTCTGGATTAATCGCTGAATATGATATAACTGATGACTTAGAATATTATGCGGATGGCACGATACAAAAAGATAAGTTGTATGCTCTTGCTGATCAGTACGCGTTATCCTTTTTTGAGGAATAAGAGGTTACGATTATGAAGCTATGGCAGATTATTTGTTTAATAGGATTACTTCTGATAATTGTTTTTAATCCCAAAATACAATTGACGAGAATATTTGTAGAACAGTTTAAGGTTTATAAAAATGATAAGACACACAAAATTTCTATGTTTGATATTTTATCGTTTTTAATTGCTCCAATATGTATTTCGATATTAACGTCCGTTTCACTGCCGTATGAAAAAGTTGCAACTTCAGCAGGGACAATAATGACTGTCTTCTCTATTGTCGCAACATTGCTTTTGTCTTTTTTAGCATTACTTGTAGACAAAAGCACTACTAATCAAAAAGAAAAAGAAGTAATAGATCAGACCTTTGTTACTATATCTGTAGATATAGTATATTCAATTTTTGTCGTTATGCTATTTGCGCTTCCTGACTTTATTGAATTTACAGATATAATTGAAAAAATATTTGTAGGTGTAGTTGCATTTTTAATTATAAAAATTCTTTTAAATGTATTTATGATTTTAAAGCGCGTACATGCTATTTTAAGTAATACTGGTAATAGCAAAAAATAAGTTGGCTTTTATTCTGGACTTCTGCGTTCCTTTGTGGTATATGTTGTGTACTGCAAAGGAGGGGCGGAAATGGCACAGATGAGTTTAGAAGAATTATACCGCGGAGAAGGTGCCTGAGAAAGGTACGGTATCCTGGGAGAAGTGATGAAAGACTTCTTCAAAAATGGGTGTCCACCGGTATACGATGAACGTACTTGGCTAGATATGCTGCTTGTCAAGCACGCGCTGATGGCGGCAGAAAAAATGAAAAATGAGGGCGACACGGTGTCGGGTTTGACCGATAGCGTGCCGCCCTCTTCCTATGAGAGGTGGAATGAGCATGACAACACTTGAAGATCTGTATTACGGAAATATCGCTCCGTACGTGCGGTACATAAGGCACGGCTCACGGGAAGAAAAAGTTCTGAAACTGCTCTGCCGAAATGAAGAAAGCCTTACTAAAAATCTGAATAACCGACAGAAAGAAATATTTAATAAATTCACCGACTGCCAAAAGGAGCTGGCGGAATCACAACCCGTCAGGCCTTTGCCGACGGGTTCAGCTTGGCGGTGCAGATTATGGTTGAAGTTATGGGCCACACTGAAACGGAAGAGGAAATGTAATTCGTCTCTGCCGTGGGCGTGGTAAAACACCGGACCCTTTACCTTTTGCAAAAATCGTGTAAAATAGGGTTGACTCTGACGCAGCGTTATAGTGTATACTTCAATTCGTGAGGTGAAGATATGAAATTACAGATCAAAGAATTTGCCGTGCTTACCGGCGTCAGCGTGCGCACCCTGCATTACTACGACGAGCTCGGATTACTCAAGCCGAGTTTTGCGGATGAGCAAAACGGTTACCGTTTTTACGACGAAACATCGCTGGAGCGAATGAAGGAAATTTTGTTTTACCGTGAGTTGGATTTTTCGCTGAAAAGCATCGGGGAGATTCTTGCCTCACCGAACTACGATAAACAAAAAGCGTTTGCCGAGCAGAAACGGTTATTGACCATCAAGAAAGAACGGTTGGAACGGCTGATTGCAGCTCTGGAACAAGCGGAAAAGGGAGGAATCACAATGAGTGCTTTTGACAACAGCGAATACGAAACTGCCCGTCAGCAGTACGAGAACGAGGCAAAACGGCGTTGGGGCGGCACCGATGCCTACAAGGAGAGTCAGACAAAGACTGCCGGATACTCCAAAGAACAATGGAACTATGCGCTCGGCGGTATGAATGGAATCTTTGCTGAGTTTGCGGATTGCAAGAATTGCGGAGAGAGTGTCGACAGCGATACTGTGCAAAGACTTGTGAAGAAATTGCAGGACTATATTACCGAACATTTTTATCACTGCACAGACGAAATCTTAGCGGGTCTCGGTCAGATGTACGCAGGCGACGAGCGGTTCAAAAACAACATCGACAAATGCGGTGAAGGTACTGCGGAATTTGTTTCCGAAGCCATCAAAATCTATTGCACGAAGTAATACCAAACGCCATCGGAGATTCCGGCGGCGTTGAGCCTTTTACGGATTAAAATCTGCACCGCAGAAAACAAAGAAAACAGTATTCCCGCAAAAGCGCCGGAATATACACTGTTGGCGCAAAAAACTTGACAGAATTTCCCCGGTATGTTATACTGCAAGTAAAGAAAGCAACCGACAATTGAATACACATATTTCTGTTTTGAGTTTCAGACTCGCACTTACATAATCACCGATGCAGATCAGCATCGGGATTGAGTGCGGGTCTTTTTGTTTTGCAAAACAGCAGTCCTCTACATAACACGGCGAAAAACCGTGTGAATTTAACAGGAGGAAAAACCAATGAAAGAATCTGTTTACACCGCTTATGAGGATCTGCCTTTGTTCCTTAATGCTGAAACGGTAGCCAAGCTCCTCGGTATCTCCATCTCAAGTAGCTACGAGCTGATGCACGAGAAAGGGTTTCCGTCGTTGCGTATCGGCTCACGGCTCATCGTACCGAAAGAAAAATTCCGCGCATGGGTCGAAGAAAAGACGGGAGGCAGCATTTGAAATTCACCCGCTATCCGAAACGGGACGCACTAAAGGATTATTTCCCCGTGCCGAATGAAATATTTTGTTTGGGACTGAGCAGCGGTGAGATTGCTGTCTATGCGTATATGCTCCGATGTGAAAACCGAAAAACCTTTCAGTGCCATCCAAGCTACAAAACGATTGGCAACGCTGTCGGCATGAGCAAAAACACCGTCAAGAAATATGTAGACAGCCTGATTGAAAAGCAGTTGATTACTGCCGAGCCGACTTCCGTCATCACCCAAAAAGGAGAAAAGCGCAACAGAAATTTGCGCTATACAATCCGCCCGATTGCGGAAGCGGTAGAGCGGTATTACGAGCAACAACTGATACGGCTACACGAGGAAACAAGGCATCAGGCAGTTTTGAAAAAGCTCGCCGAATTTGACTGCAAACACAAAAAATCGGCGGTATAACGGCAGTTTTACGCTCCGTACGAAAATAAGCAGGAGAAAGCGAGGGGTTGCCTTGCTTTCCCCTCGCAGGGAACAGCGGACGGCAACGCCGACCGCACAAGGCTTTGTATGGCTTTTAAGAACGGTTATAAAAGCTTCAATTTCGGGGTTGCGCCGATAAAAACCTCGCTGATTTAGGGGTTGCGAATTTTACCGCAAATTTAGCTGGATATTCCTCCATGTATGTGGTATTGCGTTGTACTGCGAAAGGAAGTGATACTATGGCAAAACGAAGACCGTCGGGAGGCGGTATGGTGCGCAAGCGCGAAGACGGAAGATGGGAAGGCCGCATCGTTGTCGGT
>OBYM01000811.1_pt1 | contig 15454 bp, 16 predicted proteins | sample 1538191 | NCBI WGS metagenome assembly OBYM01 (sample SAMEA2580165, study PRJEB22360) | human gut metagenome | biome: human gut; feature: human-associated habitat; material: faeces | place: Denmark | collected 2008/2010 | reverse complement strand
CGTTTCTTTCTGTTTTTTCTTCATTTTTACTGTCCACGAAACCGGGAAGGGCACACTTTCGGCTGCGCAAGCAATAAACAGCGTTCTTTTGAGCGCGTAAGCGCGGTATACAACAAGCAGCTATCCAACAAAATGTAATGTGTGGTATCAATTGCCACAATTACAGTTTTATATCCGCTGCCCTGAGCAAGATGAACCGTAAGAACATATGCGAGTTCCACTTGGCCCATTTCGCTTCTTTTGTATGTAATAAGCTTCTTATCTCCACCGGATGAATACTCAACCGTAAAGCATTGAGTTCTTTCATCACCCTCACCATCTTCAAAAATGCTCGTGACATATCCTGTCTCACCATTGAAGACATTCTTATCATAGTTGTTTTCACGCTGAATGACCTTTGAACCAATGCGAAATGTTTTTGTGCCATAATCGATATGCTCTTTGTGCTCAGATGCCGGCAGCAACTCGTCCTGAATGATTTTGTTCATCACAGTCGTTGAGTTCGGACAATCTTTTTTTCTGGGCACTACGATCACCACATTATCCGCTCCTTCTCTTTCTGCCGTAGAGAGAAACGTTTTGATTGCTATGTTTTGAATGGCCTCATTGCTGTCACGAAACATGTAAACCATATCCTCACGTTTGCCGCTTACAATTTTCAGCTCCGGCTCTTTAATTGGATTTATCCCCATACGAATTTTGTTAGCATCCATCAAAATTCCAGAGTCTAGCGCTTGGCGCATGACCTTTGTAAGCATAAGAATATTGAATACATTCGTTTTATCAAGCACATCACTGAACACATTGCCAGCACCAATCGGAGGGAGCTGCCGATTGTCTCCACACACAATAAGCCTTCCGCCCGGCTTCACAGCTCTGATAAGATCATAGAACAACTCGACATTTACCATTGACGCCTCATCGAGAATAACAACATCAGCCGCAAGCGGATTGTTGTTGTCATGGACAAATGACTTTCCGTTCCACCCAAGCAACCGATGGATCGTAGACGCTTCATGCCCAGTGGCTTCTACGATTCTTTGCGCGGCTTTAGCCGATAAAGCACAACACGACACCATTTTATATTTGTACGCTTTTACAATCGCATTAAGCAATGTGGACTTACCTGTGCCTGCAAATCCGCAAATACACGAAAAGTTACGATTCAAGGCGCTCTTGACCGCCGCACATTGTTCCTCAGTAAAAGTGAAGCCAAGGTCATGTTCTGCTTCACCGACAGCGTCTTCTGCATTAAGATTCCAATCATCGCTGTATGAATCGATTTCCTTCAAAATGTCATAAATGCCTGTCTCCAACTCAAAATACCGCTTCAATCCAACTTTGGCATAATCAAAATGAAGGAGCATTTCATTCTGCTGTTCTTGAGATATCAACCTGCAATATGCGTCCTTGCATTCCGGGATATTATCTTTTGCAGCTTGTTCGAGCACATCAACTGTGACCCAAGTATTGCCATCTGTTTCGGCTGATTCATTCAGGAACCATTTAACGAACGCTATCGCACGCTTAGGCGAATCAATGATTTGTGGATTCAATTTGAGCGCAAGACCATCGACACGCTTAAAGCCAAGCCCTCTGATGCGTGTCATGATATACGGATTATCCAGCAATTGAGCTTTGAGGAGCGATGGATTAGGCTCTCCGGACAATAGCTTTTGAATCATCTTATAACTGACCCCAAGTGGCTGAAGAAGAGAAAGAATATCGGAAATCACATAATTGCTGAGCACCATATCCTTGATACGCTCATATGTTGCGTATCCTATTCCCTTGACGTTCTGCAAATCTACATTATCTGTTCCCTCTATAATTTCATTTACAATATTGGGATAAGCAGAGATAAGAGCATTCGCCTGACTATTAGTCAGTAATGCATGTAAAAACTTTTCCTGTTCTTCCCTCGTAGATGGCCGCTTTGAAATCACCACGTACGGTTTATACTGATAAGATTTATATTTCTTATTGAATACCAATTCCGCTTCAACGTCATACTCCTGGCCGACTGTTAACTGCTGCATATTGCCAGCTAGAATTGACCATTTTGTTTTTTGGGTTGCTTCTTCATCGTCAAAAGGCGAAACCTCGCGCTCGTCAAATTTTGGAATATCATCAGTTGTTGAAAAAACATATACTCCAAAGTCATTGCCATAGTATCGCTGTATCTGAGGGACAATTGTAAATTTTAATCTTTCAGAAATACTTGCTACTCCTTTCCGACACTAAATGTCTGATATTTTTCTATCTTTTAGCCACTGTGTATATGGCTTAATTGCTTTTACTGCCGTAAGCTTTTCATCGCCTCCTTTTTTGCACAGCATTGCCACTTGAGCACCTCTGCTGATAATATCTTCATTCTGTTTGAATTGTGTATGCCAACAAACAACCTCCATCAAACCAAACACAGAGTACATATTCAAAAAAGCGAACTGTTTTCCTGTTCGGTCCTTCTTCTTTTGAACATTGGCAATGATACCTACGATTGTTACATTGGTATCAGGGGCAGCTTCATCATAATCCACATTGATGTACTGATATGCGTATTCGAATGGATTGACGCCAAGAAAAATGGACAACGCCTCAAATTCCCAAAACGCTTCGTTCTGCATATACTTTTCTTCAAACTCATGCATCTCTTTCATGCGTCTTTGTTCCTGACAGGTATAAAATTCAATGCGTTTTCTGCTGTTAAGCAATGCCAGGCGTTCTTCCTTGCCTTTAATCACCGAACAATCAATTCCATATTTATTGAGCATGACTTTATGCGTGTAAATGGTTTTTACCGGTGTGTATTCTTTCTGCTCAAAAAGTGATTGCGCATAACGCTCCAACAACTCACGTTTGTCTTTGCATGGTAACGCGCCGGCTTTTATGAGCGATACCACCACCGCAGTGGACGGAGAAACACGCGTGATAAAATCGTTAAGTCCTGTGAATAACCCATTTGCTTTACGTTCTTCCAGAATCTGTGTCACAACCTTTTCCCCAACCCCTCGGATGGCCTCAAGGCCAAACAGTATCTTAGAGTTATGCACCGTAAAATATCGTTCTGACCGATTGATATTGGGAGGCAATACACTAACGCCAAACGCCTTTGTGTCTATGATGTACTTATTAATTACGCCATAATCATTGCGGTTCTGGTTGAGTAACGCCTTAAAAAAGTATTCCGGGTAGTGCGCTTTCAAATGCGCAGTCTTGAGCGTTAGAATGGAGTAAAGCGCGGAGTGCGATTTATTGAAAAGATATCCGCCTTTTTCTTTGAGATCATCGCTGATTTGTTTTGCAATCCCTTCAGGATATCCGTTTGCAATAATTTCTCCATACAACTTCTCAGACTCTTCTTTTACAAGTTCAATATTCTTTTTGCCGATAGCCTTTCTAAACTTATCCGCTCCTCCGTAACTCCGGCCTCCAAATTTCCTGACAACGTCCATAAGTTGTTCCTGATAAATCAGACAGCCATAAGTCTTTTGCAAAATCGGCTCCATGTCGGGATGGATATAGGTTATTGCTTTTCCGCCGTTTTTACGCTCAATATAGTCTTCAAGGGCACCCATACTATCTGGACGATACAGCGCCAGCACGGCCGAAACATCTTCGAGATTTGTCGGTTTCAACCTCAAAAGCAAATCTCGCATACCGCTGCTTTCAACCTGGAACACGCCATTCGTCCTTGCGCTTGCAAGCAATTCATACATTGCTGTATCATTTGCGAACTCAGGATTGTTTATGCTAAGATCCCATTCTGACAGTCCAATATCTTCCATTGCTTCTTGAACAGCCGCCAAAGTTGCGACGCCAAGTACGTCGAACTTAATGATTCCGATTTCCTCAACCTTTTTCTTATCGACTTGAATGACATGTTCGCCTTTACTTCCAAGTTTCATTGGCATATAATCTGTAATTTTTGTATCAACAATGCCAACTCCGCCGGCATGGATGCTTACGTTGCGCAACCGGCCGGAAATATGAGAAGCTATTCGGAAAAGCTCATTGTATTCACTATAATCATCGAGTAATGATTTATTATTTTCAATACACTCTTCAAACGTCTTGTACGTGAATTTTTTACTTATTCGATCGCAGACGCTATACGGAATGCCAAGTACTTTTCCTACATCTTTGATTGCCACGATAGGGGTTATATACGAATAATTAATGATTTGGCATACGCGGTCTTCACCGTATTTTTGTGTAAGATAATCTATGATGAACTCACGGTTCGAGAAATCACAATCGATATCAGGCATACTTACACGCTCCGGATTCAGGAAGCGTTCGAAAATCAAATCATTTTCAATAGGGTCAAGCTCTGATATTCCAAGCAAAAAATTCACAATAGAGCCGCCGCCAGAACCACGGCCATCTCCTACCGCCTGTCCATTTTCTTTCGCATGTTTAATGAAGTCCCACACGATAAGGAAGTATCCGTCAAACCCCATTTGGTGAATAATTCCAAGTTCATATTCAAGCCGTTTCTCCCTTATTCTTTGTGCGTCGCCGTTGAGCTTATAGAAACCTCTTTGTTTCCATCCTTTCTCCGTAAGATGTTTGAGGTAGGAAAGATTGTCTTCAAATCCATCTGGCAACGGATATGTGGGAAGTTGCGGTGCCTGAAATGGCATATCCACATTTTCTATCATATCAGCAACCTTATTGGTGTTTGCAAGGCCAAGCTTTACGTTCTCCTCTCCAATTTGGGAAGACATAACCTCATAAATCTCAGCTTCTGACTGAATGTAACAGCCATCGTACAGCTCTGTCAGGGTTTCATCGTCGTGGGCAATTTGAACGTGGCGCGCCTGATAGTACAAATCATCCTTCGTCGCAGCATGACTATCCGTAGTAATAACAAACTCAGTGTTTGTTGCCTCAGCCAGTTCTAACACTTTTTGATTGTATCGGCACTGTTCATCTGTATTATGGCTTTGCATTTCAAGAAAGAAATTAGGAAATGCACTTTTGTACTCATCGATATACTGAACACACTGACCATAGTCTGATTCTCTGGCGAGTTTTGATGCCAAACACGCAGACAAAATAATAAGATCATCCGCATACGGTCTTAAATGCGCCAAATCGATTCGCGGTTTAAAATAGAAGCCTTCAAAATTGCTTTGTGTAACAATTTCATTGAGAGCCACTCTACCGCGCTCATTTTTAGCAAGAGCCACAAGATGAAAGTATTTACTATTGCTGTCTTTCACTGACATGTCAAAACATTCATACAGCTCAACACCATAAATCATCTTGATTTCAGGATAATTTTTTTTTAGTTCATCGAAATAAATCCAGCTATATGCATTGCCGTGTTCGGTTATTGCAAATGCATTAAGTCCTACTGACCTTGCTCGTTCGAGATACTCTTGCGGATGTCCGTATCCGTCAAGTACAGAAAATTCAGAATGATTGTGAAGAGAGCTGTACATCACAACACCTCATATTCTATAATGATAAACTGAGGAGTCGCCATGCTCTTATAAACGTTGATCGACGCGCGGCCAACGATATTAATATCAAAGCTTGCCGTTGAATCATATGGCTCGTTGAGTGCCTGATAGATTGGATCTGTTTCATTGCACGAGAATTTGACAAACTCAACTCCGGTTTCCTCGTCTTTCCACTTCAGAGTATTGCTTTGCTTTCCTATAAGTGAAACCTGTTTTTTGTCAAGATGAACACCTTCAACCGCAATGTACGGCTCCTCAACCATTTGTCCCCAACATCTGGACATTCCATCAATTTTCTTGACAAGTGGGAAAGTAAGATCCTGATTGCCAATGATAAAGTCGCACTTATACGACTTCGAGATTGGGCTATCTTTCAATCTCTCATTACACAATTGAATTGCTTTGGGAATGTTTTCTTTTTTGATTTCAACCCCAAAGGCATTTTCATGTCCCATAATGCTCTCAAAGCATCCTGTTGATTCCAAAAACGATTTCAAATTGTCGATTGAACCGTTGTTGATATTTCGCCCAGAGCCACCATACAAGGTCTCATCTTCATTCCGCTTACGAAGGAGCAGACATGGCCGTGTATACTCTTCAGCGATTCGTGTTGCCGTCAGACCAGTGTACGCTTCGTCAAGAAGCCCGGTCACGTTAACAAAAAGAATCTTATTTCCACGCTGGTTGTACCGCTCTATAAAATCGCGAATGGCATCTTGGCCTTGCTTACACGCCTTACTTTGGCGGTTTCTTATGTTAGTAGCAAGACGAACAACTCTTTCACAAATGCTTTCCTCCGTTGCTTCTTTTTCACCGCGTTTCTTATATTTAAAGGTTTCATACTCTCCGAGCAAAGCTCTGAACATAAGTTCCTTTTCTGCCAATTTTCCTGCCCGGATCACCGCGTTAATGGCCGGCACAATGTAGAATTGAATGTCATGTATTGTAGGATCCGCTTTGATTTTAAAACTGTTTTGCTCACACAACTGCTTTATAAGAGGATTTGAAATCAATGCTATACCTTTGTCCGCGATATACTTTGTTTCATAGGAACGCATATCCATCACATCAGCGATATTCCCAATGGCCGCAAGGTCAATATATTTATCTGCAAATGACGTCCACAATTCTTCATCAATCGCCTGCAAAAATTTGTATGTAATTCCCGCGCCGCTAAATTCTTTATTGGTGTATCCGCATGTCTGATTGTTTACAACAATTGCATATGGATTTTCAGTTTCAGCAATATGGTGATCAAGAATTATTACATCTATCCCTGCTTTATTTAATGCCTTACATGGTTCAATATCATTCGTACCAGCGTCAGGGACAATCACCAATCGGGCAGACTTTGGTATTTCAATATCACTTTGAAGGCCATGTTGTTTTCCGCTATGCAGGTGATATGTAATATTTATATCTTTCTTCTGATCTTTTAAATATGAAATCAGCATCGCAGCAGATGTATAACCATCAACATCGCAATCTACGACAACATGAATTTCATCGTCCAAATAACCAAGCAGACAACTAACAGCCACGTCTATGTTTTCAAGATCTTGGTATGGAATCAGGCAGTCACTTTTCAAAGAAAGGTACTCTTTTGGGTTTTCTATGCCTCTATTCTTTAATATTGTAAATTCGATATTCGTAACATCATTTCTGCTTCCAGGAATAAGCTCGTAATCCAGCTCCATGTCACCTACTTTATTCTTTTTATGCACTCTGAAATAAGCCTTTTAAATTTTTTCGGATCGTCGGTTGGACTTTCTTTTTCTTCCAAGATACCTACGGTGTCAATAACAGCATACACGTGTATCTCATCAATAAATCGCCCCGCCAATGTATCAAGCTCTTCTCGCGACACATCTTTATCAAAAAGGAACACGACATCTACACGCAAACGTGTGAGCATATCAATTTGCTGTCGAGACACCCTTTTTCCGCCAGTAGCGACTGCATTGCACATGCCCATGCTCCAAAGCTGCATAACGCTTTTTTCTGCTTCCCCTACATAAACTTTATGCGCCCTTTGAATTGCATCGTATGTATGATTGAGACCATATAACACTTTTGATCGATTGGTTGGCTCAATATATAAATACTTCAGTTCTCCATCCTTTTGAGCCTTCCCAAACATCCGGCCTTTCACGCCAACCAGTGTACCGATTTCATCCCGGATTGGGATTGTTATCCGGTTTGTCTGTTCATCATATCCAACCTCAAATTTAGCCTGCGTGCCATAATCAATATTGTCCTTGAAAAACAAATCATTTACATACGGCATGTAATACGAAAGAACATTCTCACTGATTGGACGCAATGGTTTACTGTCATAATCCTTTTCAATATCACCACTAAGTTCAATAATCTCCTGTGCAATTCGTATACTGGCAGGAAGATCGGCGTCAAAATCATGGTAATAATCGATTCCAATCCACTCGCATACCATTTTTATTGATTGAAAGAAGGATTCATCTTTAAAAAATTGCACAAGAGAAAACAAGTCTGAGCCGTTGCCCACCTTTGGTATATCCCTCGTGTAATCTACGACTGAGATAAATTCGTTTTCATATACCGTAATTGCTGATTTATTATCTCCGTCCGGATTCCCGCAGGAATAGTATCCTCCTTTGTGCGTTATGTGGTGGCACCCAAGCTCTTCTAAAACTGTTTCAATTTGATTGTTCTCAAGAATATAATTCTTCAGGTCTTGAACTTCAATAAAAGCTCACCTTCACTTTCTTACAAGCTCTCCGACCTCGATCCATGTGTTCAAGTTTAAATCGACTTCAAACAAAAGATGTGGCTTTGTGCCAAACCTATTTTTATCAACATTGAAGGCATAATACCTTTTATTGGGATTTAAATCATGTCTTGCCGGTTCTCCCCAATCCGTCTCAGAAGCAACATACCCATATTTCGAAAACTTATTTGGCGGTATCTCCTTACATAACAACAATGTATGCAGCACACGCTTCAATCCCTTGCAGTTCGCGATTTGATTGGAGACAAGTTCATCCGGTTCAATATAATTGGCATCGTCAGTAAGCTGAATGGACAAATAGCCAAACATATTCAGTTGTTTGCATATTTCCGTGATCTTAGTAACGCTTACCATCATTGCCGCCCAATCTCCAACTGTCGCGATATCGTTTTTCATGGTATCATAGAAAACGTACTCAATGCCTTGCGTCATACTTGCTTTTCGTATTTCAAATTCAAGAGTTTTATCATCATAAGCCATTGAAACATCCTTGGTAAAAATCAGCCCCTGTGTTTGGTCTTCAATCCATTCAGCGATATGCATGATATCGTTATATTCAGATGACAGCTTTGATACACGCTCGATGTAATGCTCAATCGGCTCTGTGACATCACCCCAATCATCTTTTTCAGGATAAATGAATTCTCCGTTTTTGTCCTTGTAAAGACCTAAAGTGATTTCTCTTTCCTGTTTATTCAGATTGATACCATGCAACTGCTGAAATTCGGGATTGTTTATCACTGTTGTGATAAGTGCATATCGCATTTCTTCTACAGTCATCTCATTGAGCATAACCAGAACCTTTTCCTTACGCACAAGCGTGATATATGCAATGAGTTTTGCCATATATCTGCTTTTGCCCGCATTACTGAGCATACCAACCGCCATAACCGACTTCTTTTTCAGGCCGCGAAAAACATCATTCATAATTGGGAACGGAATTGGCAACCCCATATCGGGAGCTTCCATGCAATGATGCAGCGTATCCTTTATATTGCTGTTTAGTATTTCCGCACTGTCATTCGTCAAAATCACAGTATTAATCCGATCAGCTTTAGAGCGAATCATACGGTAAATATCGGACGCAGTAAACTTTTCGAACAACTTGTGCGACATGATCTTCTCAATATTAAAACCATTTCGCTGGTATTCTCGAAGCAAGGAATACTTTTTCAGTACTTCAAAATAATTTTTAAAATCATCTATAACAGCAAGCTGCATCCAGTCCGCGATTGTTTTCCAACCACGCAAAAGTTTATACTGCGCAAGACGCTCCTGATTTTCGCTCATGAATGTTACTACAACTGTTTTATTCAAAGCCTGAGAGCGTGTCTCGAATATTGTAACTGCGCACTCATAAAAGAAACGTGTGGCTTCATCGAAAAAATCATATTTGCTTTTGATATACTGACTATATTCAACGATAAGATCAGGGTTACGATAAATTGAACCAACAACCATAATTTCATTGGTAATATTCGATACCGTTTCTTCTATTTTCTCACCCCCCCGAAATTCAAATTTCGTCGAGTACATCAGCAATTGATACGTCGCCTTTGTGGCGATTGGGTTTGTTTGCACGTGGTATAATGTTTTCGTATATAACATTCGCGGACTCTTGCTGTTGTTCTCCCAGAAGGGATTGCTTTTCTTTCCATTCCAAGTAACCATCATATCTGCTCAATAGTATCGCCAAATCATAACTAATGCGTTGTATTGAATCCATACAATTGCCTTTTTGCTTGTTGTATTCATACACGCGATTAAGGTAAGCTTGCTTACGCTGCCACATATCGAGCAAATCTTCAGGAGGGCATGGTTTTTTTAATCCCTCATATTTTCCGCTGTACACACTGGCCAATTTTACATATATGTATTTAGGCATACATGACAAATCATACGTATACAACAAATAGTCTGTAAGCAATCTTTTGGGGTTATCTGAAGTATTTTTCTCCCTATTTCTGCTTCCTGTCGATCTTCGTTTTTGCGTTACACACTTTGCGATTGCTTCACGAGCATCAACGGACATCTTCTCAACAAGCGAATCCACCTCATCCGAAGGCATTCTGCCTCGTTTTCGGCTGAGAAGTCTTTCTTTTTCACATTTGGCATGTAAAAATCGTTTTGTTTTCTCATCGTAAACGAGGTCCAGAATGTCTAACACAAGATTTATTTCTTCCCCGCAGATTCCGCATTTACGCGTAATCTTCACGACAATCACCCAATATCCTGAACGACTTTAAGGATTTGATGAAGAACCTTTACATCAGAAACCGTACGCATTGCCGTGGGCAAACCTGCGTCAGCAACGGCTTTTTTGGCTTTTTGCTTCAGTACCGGGGACAACGAATTGATCATACCTGTAATTTTGTCTCTCAGCACCTCTGCTTCATTGGTGTTTTCCTCAGGCTCATTTTCATTTTCGCTCTGTTCTACACCAATTTCCTCTGCATATTTACGCTCCTCTGTTTTGATTGCCTCGTGAATAGTGTTCTTAATGACAAATTCTCTATTTCCAGAGGTTTTATCAATCAAATCCTGATAATCGAGCAAAGACGGATCTTCGATATCATCTCCAGCCTTATGAATGCCGGTACGATCTTTCACAACGAAAGCGCGAACCGTCGTATAATCATCTTCGTCACGATACATACGAATACAGGTTTTCGCATTGTAATCCATATTCTTAAAGCCATCAGGAATTTTACGTCCAGTAGCAACAGTGACTTCCTTACCATTGATTTCCTTTGTGATCTTTTCGTCCGTTTCTCGCGCAGTAACGATGTAGTGTTTGCCGGAACCCATCAAATCAAGAATCAATTCCTGTCCTTTAAAATTGACCGTCTGGTAATCCTTAAGTTCCATGCCCGCGCCTTCAATTTTGACGAATTTTTCGTCTCCAGTAAGGCCAGCAGCAGCAGCTTTTACCTTTGCTCTCTTTTTTGAAAACTCAACAATACTTGTTTTTGTGGTAAGATTCAAAACGCTTGCGCCGTCAACCACAATCATATCCGGTCGGAAGGGCTTCCCGTCACTGTCGAGATATACTTCGTCTGTTTCATTTCCATCATCGTCTGGAATGTAAAAATCCTCACCATTCTTGGCCCGTTCAATAAACTCCAAAACTTCTGTAATTGACTGCGTATATGCAATAAGGATATTCCGCATATCAACACCGTTCTCTGCAAGTGTAGGAAGATAATCATCTACGCTACCGCTCTCCGGGTCAAGGTACAGCACTTTGAACGGAGAGCCGTCCGGGTTCTTTAGGTATGCAGATTGCAGCGCCATTGTTGACTTTCCCGTGAACGGATTGCCAAATAGAATCATCTGAATCTTACTCTGAATTGCATTTCCACTTCTAAATCTTGCCAAATTAGTTCCTCCAATAAATTTTTGTGTTATAATATGGGATATAAGTAGCGCTAAGCAAAAGAAATAACCGCGAAGGACGTTTTGTTATGGACTTAAACAACATTAATACCATTCTCACTGGCGTGGAAAGTGTTGCCGCAGTCGTTTCCGCTATTGTTGCAGTCATTTCTGCCGTTAGGGCGCACAAGTATGCAAGCATAGCCAAAAATCTAATTTACAATGAAACTTTACGTCTACATGATAATGCACATTTGCAACAAGGCCAAATTCAAAATAACTACATCACAAATGACGAGTCTAAAATACAAGAAATCGCAATAACCGAAGCGCAAAAAGTTACAGCTGGCGCAACATCAAAACTTGCATCCCATATTCCAAAAATGGAATTTGTGGGAGCGGATTTACATGTGTTAACTCCACAATATAAGTCTCATAATATTAGCAACAGCGAAAAAGACTGAACATCCTGCCGCAATTAACGAAACAGTAGCCCAAAAATCAGCTCTTTTCATATCCTCGTTTAGAAATTCAATCAAACTCTCACGGTCCAAATAATCACATTTTTTTGAACTTTTCTTCATATTGCACCTACCTTTTTAGATTACTTTATCTATCATTTATTGGCTCACCACGGCTCATCATCATCCAATTCATCGTTGCTTTCAAGACTCTTGCCCCAGTTGCCACCATTCGAATTAGAACTACCGTAATCGTCTTCAGCTTTTTTTGATGCTGCAATTTTAGCAATTGCCTTGTCAATTTTATCTTCCGAATATTCTTCAGTATCAATTGTCTGAGGATCCGCACCAGTAATCACAAACAAGCGTTGCGTAGGCGAATTTACGCGTTCCATTTTGTTTGCAGTGCCCCAAACACTGGCTTCCTCAACCTCTTCAATATCGCGTTCTACAATAATATCGCCCCAAACTTTGATGGACGAATAAGGCTTAATATTCTTGCGGAATGCAGTAGCCAATTTCGAATCATAGATGACAAACTCTGCATCTTCAATCGACTCATAATTGACAATCTTTGCAGATACCGTAAATTTCGTTTTATCTTCGTTTGGTTCGATCCCGGTAAAAACGATCACCTGAGTAAACTGTGCATTTGGAGTGTAGTCTTCTGCCTCCATGTCAATCGGTCTGCACAAACTTACCTGGGTGGGTACCAAACGAACATTATGCTTATCATTGTATGTACTAAACTCAAGATTTCCCTTTACAAAAACGCTTGCGTCATCTTTCAAGTTCGTGCCAATCTCTTCACATGCATCGAATTCGGTAAGAACTTTTTTGTCGTTGACTTCATTTCCCTTCTTATCAACAATTTTCTTGACACCAACGTTTACGCCAATCATTCGATAGCCTTCTTTATCGAAAGTATACCGATCTTTCCATGCCACTTCCTGTGTGTCCTTTGTAATCCCTTTTGCCTTGTCTTCCCGGCGAGAATAATACACGGACTTACGTTCCATACCATTAAGGTATGTATATACAGAGCTGCCATCTTTGTCGATTTTCACTCCAAAATTAACTGATCGGAATGGTTTCTTGGTGCTCTGTGTAAGCTTATCCTCATAGAAACTATCCTTGTCGGTCCCAGTCACAAGACCAGAAACACTAAACGAACCACGAGTCTGTACCAAATCAATCAAACGAGTTTTTTTCTTTTCTGCCAAGTTGAATCTCCTTTAATAAATTAATTATTTTATGTCAATCATAATCGGCATCGAAATTGACGCTGGTCATGTTCAACAGCTTATACCTATCACAAATTTCAGTTTGATGCATAAGACCTTCTTGTGTCGTCGGATAAAAGTAAAACGTTTTTCCGCCTCGATTCACAGGAACTTTAAACCCAATCAGCTTTCCACATTTTTCGCAAATCAAATTGTCTCCATTCCACTTAGCGTGCTTCCAGCAAACATTATTGAAAATATGTAGCAATATCCAAAACCACCTTGTCACTCTTCGTCCTCCTCTTGTTCCAAACAAATCGTAGTAATCCATTCGCTTTTGCATGAAGGACACAGATTCCAGACTTCATATGGCGGTGAATCGAGGCCGTGACCGTCTATAAATACGGCTGGTTCATCAAATTCGAATCCGCATTTCTCACATTTAAACACTATGCCATAATCTGTCGAAACACACGAAACGGATCATAGACATCGCTGGAATATACAAGTTGACAATGATAATCCTCTTCAAACTTTTTTGCATCTTCATTAAGTTTCTTCAAACGAATCTCTTTTTCATTCTTCAACTTCTGTCGTGCCATGTCTTTCTCATAGCATACCTGAACATGTTCTTGGTACGCTGCATAGTCACCCTCAATTTTCTCATGGCAATACGGACACTCAAAAATCGGCTTCTTCATTTCAAATTTCATTAAACGATTCTCCTCTGTTATGTATTTTGATTTACTGTTAATATTACTTCTATGACATATAAAACTGCTAGACGGCATCACCTTCTGCAAGCGGAGGAATTGTACATTCTTCCGTAAGATATGTAATTAGCTCATCGGTACATTCCGGACAAAGATCTACACTTAATTCATCGCCATCATGCACACTGCCATATCCCAACTGTTGGTGATAAGAAAAACTATATGTGTTTGCATCAATCTCCTTTCCACAACGATTACAAATTACTTTAATAGCCATCTTCTTCCCTCTGATCGTGTAAATTCTTGTTTATTTTTATAATTAACTGTGGTATACTGTTTTTAAAACAACCACAGATTTAAAAGGAGTGTAAATTATGCCTCGTGGAGTCAAAAAAGAAGTCACTTATACCGGAAAGGCTGCAAAGATCAATGAAAAAATCCTGAAGCTCGAAGCCGATTTAAAGGCAGCAAAAGAAGAGTTAAAAGCAGCCTATAAAGAACAGCTCAAGGAGGAAAAACGCGCCGCCAAAGAAGCTGAAAAGGAAAAAAGAGAGAACCTTATTAAAGCCCTCGAAGAAAGCGGAAAATCTACAGAGGAAATCTTGGAATTCCTCAAAGGCTAAAAACTAGTATTTTACGGTCGGCTTTGCCGGCCGTTTTTTTCTTTTGTCAAACAGCTATGCTTTCACCGATTTACATTCTTCTTGCCACACTTCACAAATTCGCAATGCCCATCGAGCGGGCAGCTGTTGCAAATCAAAACTTCATCCGGGCACGGGCCTTCCACGCAATATTCCAGCAGCGGATAGCTTAAATCGCTGTGTAAGTAACACATGCCATTTTCTGCATCACGATATTTACAAATCATGTCTGCTCCTCTTCTGCTGGCTGCTGGAGCCATTGCAATATCAAATCCGGACATCCATAAAAATCATCATTAAGTTTTGTCGCAAGAAACTTCGCAAGCTCATCATCGCTCATTGCCCGGATGCGGTCTGCGTTGGTTGACGGCTGCGGGTTCTCGCGCTCGGCTTGGGCGCTGAGGGCGGCAAGCACAATCTCGTTAAAATCCTGCATGTATTCCAGCCCATCGCATAATTCATGCTGCTTCTGAATCGCTTCTTCAATCGTCATTTCGTACACTCCTTTTCCTCCAGCGCGGCCTCGGCGGCTTCGCGGGTTAGAAATACGGTTTTTCCGAAACTCTCAAAATGCACTTCGTATCCAGTCCAATGAATATATTTCTTGTCGGTGTGAACACTCAGCTTCCAATGCCCACTACTCCACTGATGTATTGATTCCACTGTTGTTTTGCGGATTGCTCTATTATGGATGATATATACCGTATCCCCCACTTTGCACGGCAGCACCACCAGCCGTCCCTCTTTCTCCGCCTGCGCCAGCTCGCGGAGGTGCCCCCATACCCGATTTGCCGGACAGAAAA
>OBYM01000809.1_pt1 | contig 15454 bp, 11 predicted proteins | sample 1538191 | NCBI WGS metagenome assembly OBYM01 (sample SAMEA2580165, study PRJEB22360) | human gut metagenome | biome: human gut; feature: human-associated habitat; material: faeces | place: Denmark | collected 2008/2010 | reverse complement strand
CCTCATCCGGCCACCCGAAAGGGTGGCCACCTTCCCCCAGGGGAAGGCTATTTTGCGCACCGCCGTCAGGATTCCGGAAAGTCGGGAGATTACACCCCCTCAGTCAGTCCTTCGGACTGACTGCTCCCCCTACACGCCGGGAGCCTTTGGACGGTGCTTCGGCCCGGTCCCTACCTCGCCGCAAAATTTCTCAGTACGCTCTGACCTCGAAAATTCTCGCCGCCGGGTAGCCGTAGGTCTCCCGGACGGTGATGCGGATGGCGTCGCAGTCCACGCCCTCGGGAATTTCGTGGATATTCAGCCGCTGGCTGTTGTTGTCCACGTCCTTGCTCCACACGGTCTTGCCGCCGGACAATGCCTCCACGGTGTAATTCTTCACCAACTCGTGAGGCAGGCCCTTCACCTGACGGTCCCGGACGTTCCGGGTCATGGAGGGCATCAGTTCTCTGGTCAGGTTCGGGTCGAAGGTCAGCCGAATTTCATGGACCTTGGCAGCCTTTTCCAGGGTCAGTGTCAGGGCCGCATTGGTCAGGTCCTCGGACTCCCAGCAGTTCTCGGCCTGGCCCACCCGGCGGGCCACGCCGCTGATGACCTGCTCCGGCTCCAGGCCGGCCTTGCAGGAGGTTGCCGTAACGGTGGCCTTCCGGCACAGGTCGGCGGGATCGTGGTTGGTGAAGCCGGGAATAAAGCAGTCGTCCTTCAGCAGGGTCTGCTGCAGCTCGTCCATGTAATTCTCCACGCCCTCCGGTGTGCAGCCGTGAGCAATGGCCAGGGCCGCAGCCGTACCGACCGCCTGACCGCCGATGGCGCAGGTGCCCATGACGCGGGTGGAGCCGAAGGCCATCTTACTGGTGCTGATGTCCCGTCCGGCCATCATCAGGTTGGGGATGGTCTTGTTCACGAAGCAGCGGTAGGGAATGGTGTAGCAGCCGTCAAAGTTCAGGATGCGGCTGGGCAGCTTGTCGAAGTCCATGATGCCGCCGGGGACGTGCTGGTCCATCTGCCAGCCGCCGTAGGCCACGGCATCGGGGAACACCCGGTTGGCCCGGACGTCGTTCTCCGTGAGCATATATTTGCCTTCCAGGCGGCGGCTCTCCCGGGTGCCGGGGACCATGCCCACCCAATCCAGGTCCAGATTGTCCACGCCGTGGTCGCCCTGGTTCTTCAGGTGGTCCCACACGCCGTACACGCACTTGAGAAGCTCGTCCCGGATGTCCTCACTCTCTTTGATGATGTCATCCGCCGTGCCGCCCAGCTCGATCCACCAGTAGCCGTTGTCCACGTTGGAGAAGTGAGGCAAACGGCCGGAGCCTTCCTCGAACTTCACCAGCTTACCGCCGTCGGCATGGGAGCCCACGGAGTTGCTGTGCTCCCGGTATTTCAGGTCCTCCTCGGTGAAGGTGTAGGCCCAGTCGGGCTTGACGAAGTGAACTTTTTCGCCCCGGTCCACGGCGGAGAACATGATGGTGTTGCCCATGGTGTCGGTGTTGGCCATGTCGGGAGCATCGGCCTCATGAAATTCCGCCTTGCCCTCGCTGCCCATGCGGCTCTTGGCCCCGGCCATGACGCCCAGGGTGCCGTGGCCGGTGGCGTCCACGAAGATTTTGGCGGAAAGGCGGATTTCCGTCTCGGTGGAGTTCTGGTGGCAGATGACGGTCTTGACGGAGCCGTTTTCCATCTCCACATCGTCCATGTTGGTGTTCAGGTAGGATGTCAGGTTCTTCTGGAAACGAACCTTTTCCCACATCACGCTGTCAAACACCGGGAAGCAGGCATAGGGGTTCCGGCGCTTGTTTTCCAGCAGGATTTCCATCAGGATGCCGGTCTCGGCCAGGTCCTTCTTGGCGGCGTGGGAGCTGGCGCCCACGATGTGCATTCGGATCTCGCTGCTGGCGTTGCCGCCGAACACGGACCGGTTCTGAACAATGGCAGTGCGTGCGCCGTGACGGGCAGCAGAAATAGCGGTGCAGATGCCGCTGAGACCGCCGCCTACAACGACGATGTCGTAAGTTTCTTCAATGCGATGGATAGACATTCCGATCTTCCTCCTGATCTGTCTCGGCCTTCCGGAGGGGTCCGGAGGGCATTTGTGAGAAATGGCAAAAACGGCAGGTTGTTTTTGTGCAACTTGCAGCACAATCCCATCGTTTCTTTTAGTATGTTATCACAAAACAGGGCCACTGTCAACCGATTCCCGATAAATGTCGGGACAAAGTTCAAATTTTACATCATAAGACATATCCTGCCCCCGCCGCAAAATGACGAAGCCGTAAGTGGGCCAATAACGCACCCCCCCGGCGAGGCGTTAGGCTCCCCCTGCACAGGGGAAGGCTTTCCCCAGAAGAACCTCCTCCCTGCTTCTGAGAAAAATTTCTATCCTTCCTTTTCTCTTCACTTTTCACTTTTCTCTTTTCCCTCTTCTCTTAAAAAGCAAAAATTCCTCCCCATGGAGCGCATAGGCGTTCCACGGGGAGGTCATGTTTTTTCCTGCTTCGGCAGAGTTTATTTTGCGTACTCGATGGCCTTGGTCTCCCGGATGACGTTGACCTTGATCTGGCCGGGGTATTCCAGCTCAGCCTCGATCTTCTTGGCAATGTCCCGGGCCAGGAGGATCATATTGTCCTCGGTGACTTCCTCCGGCTTCACCATGATCCGCACTTCCCGGCCGGCCTGGATGGCGTATGCCTTCTCCACGCCGGGGTAAGAGCCGGTCAGTTCTTCCAGCTTCTGGAGACGGCGGATATAATTTTCCACATTCTCCCGCCGGGCGCCGGGCCGGGCCGCCGAAATGGCGTCCGCCGCCTGGACCAGCACGGCAATGACGGTCTTGGGCTCCACGTCGCCATGGTGCGCCTCGATGGCGTTGACGATGACGGGGTTCTCCTTGTACTTCCGGGCCAGATCGGCGCCCAACTGCACATGGCTGCCCTCGACCTCGTGGTCGATGGACTTGCCCAGATCATGCAGCAGACCTGCCCGCTTGGCCATGGCCACATCCACGCCCAGCTCCGCAGCCATGAGGCCCGCAATGTGGGCCACCTCCATGGAGTGGTTCAGCACGTTCTGACCATAGCTGGTCCGGTACTTCTGACGGCCCAGAATTTTCACCAGCTCCGGGTTCAGGCCGTGAACGCCGGTCTCGTAGCAGGCCCGCTCGCCTTCCTCCCGGATGGTCCGGTCCACTTCCTTCTTGGCCTTCTCCACGCAGTCCTCGATGCGGGTGGGGTGGATCCGGCCGTCCTGGATGAGCTTTTCCAGGGCCAGACGGGCGATCTCCCGGCGGACCGGGTCGAAGCTGGACACGGTGATGGCCTCCGGTGTGTCGTCGATAATGAGGTCCACACCGGTGATGGTCTCCAGGGTCCGGATGTTCCGGCCCTCCCGGCCGATGATGCGGCCCTTCATCTCGTCATTGGGCAGGGGCACTACGGAGACCGTGGTCTCGGCGGAATGATCGGCGGCGCAGCGCTGGATGGCGGTAGCGATGATCTCCCGGGCCTTGTCGTCGGCCTCGTCCTTGGTCTGCTGCTCAATTTCCTTGATCTTCATGGCAGCGTCGTGGCGCACATCGGCCTCCACGCTGTCCAGCAGAACCTGCTTTGCCTGGTCCTGGGTCAGACCGGAAATTTCTTCCAGCTTGGCGAGCTGCTGCTGACGGTACTCTTCGGCCTGGGTCCTCTGGTTCGCCGCATCGGCCAGGCGGCGATTCAAATCTTCTTCCTTACGCTCAAAAGCCTCGGCTTTCTTGTCAAGGGTGGATTCTTTCTGCTCCAGCCGCCGCTCCTGCTTGGTCAGCTCGGCCCGGCGCTCCTTGACTTCCTTTTCGTACTCAGTACGGGATTTATGGATCTCGTCCTTGGCTTCCAGCAGAAGCTCCTTCTTGCGGTTCTCGCCGCCCCGGATGGCTTCGTTGATGATGCGGGTAGCCTCCTCCTCAGCAGAGCCGATCTCCCGTTCGCCCACACGCTTGCGGTAAATGACACCTGCGGCAAAGGCCAGCGCACACAGCGCCAGTACGCCAAGTACGATCAGAACGATCTTTAACGGTCCCATATTTTTTGAGCACACCTCCTTTTTAGAATCGGCAGTGGGCCGATGGGGTGCGTCCATGTTGTAAAATTGGCAGAAAAACCGACCGGGGAACAGCCCCGGCGGGCAATATCAACACAAAGAAACGCCATGAGGCGCAATAAACCCAACGGGCAAATGCCGGATAAAAATGAAACACAGCGAATTATACAATCCCCGTGTACACCATACCGAATCTATTGTAACCTTTCCCACAGGGAATGTCAAGGACAAATGTGTGTTTGATCTTGATTTTTCCGGAGAAGTTCCGGCGAGGCGAAAAAATAGCCTTCCCCTGGGGGAAGGTGGCTGCCCGTCAGGGCAGACGGATGAGGGGCGGCAGGGGCTGACGACGTAGCACCAGCCAAAGCCTTCCCTTGGGGGAAGGTGGCCGCAAAGCGGCCGGATGAGGGGCGGCAGGCAGTATCGTTCACGAATGTAGGGGCGGGGCATGCCGCCGCCCCTACAAAGCCCCGCCGGGCGTGCGGCAATATATTAGCGCTTCGCCGGGGGAAGGCTCTCCTCAGAAGGTCGGCAGATTTTGCGTCGCCCTTACCCCTCCTGGGGTTTATTGTTTGCCTCGGCGCTCAGGTCCGGCCGGGGCAGATTCGTCAATTTCACCGTCAGCAGCTTATAAAGCACCGAATTTACCGCACTGTGCAGTACCAGATTTGTGCAGCCCTGCTCGTTGCCCTCCACCAGCTCCCGGGCCGCCTCGGCGTTGACCTGATCGATAAAGCCCTGAATGGCCCCGTTGATGCGGCCCACAAAATTCGCGTATATCTGCTTCGTGTCCTCGTCGTCGAGATCCGGCGGCAGAATCTTCTGAATTTCCGTCAGGGCCATGCTCTGCTTCAGGGTGCAGATCATCAGGACATAAGCCAAGTGCCTCCGACCATAGCGCTTGCGGACCGGCGCAGGCATGACCCGCAGGCGCACATAATTATTGATGCTGCTGGCGGTGATGAGGGGATTTTTCTCGTCCTGGGGGATGAGGTTCAGATACCGGCTCACCAGTGTCACCACCTGGTCCACATACAGGTCCATGTCCGGCAGTTCTTCCCATCCGGGCAGGCTGAACACCTCCATAAAGTTCTGCCACCGGGCCAGCTTCTGCAAATAAAGGTCCTGCATCGCATCCATGCCCCATTCCTCCTTTTCGCTTTATTGTATCACGGATAGCCGCCCAGAGCAAGAAGGGATAACGAACATTTCAAAAACTATTTACAAATATCACTTTACATTGTATTTCATATGGTGTATTATAATATGGAATATTAGATAATACGGAGGCAATCCCTTATGTCCTATGCGATCTTTACCGATAGCTGCGCCAACCTGCCCGGAAATCTGCTCCGGCGGCTGGACATTTCCGTGATGCCCTGCTCTTATCGGATCGGCGGCAAGGAAATTTCCTTCAACGGCGACATCGATCATTTCGACGCCAAGGCCCATTACGACCTGCTTCGTGCCGGAGAGGTCATCAGCACCTCCCTCATCAATGCCGACGCCTTTCTGGCAGCCTTCCGGCCGGTGCTGGCTCAGGGCCGGGACCTGGTGTATGTGGGCATTTCCTCCGGCATCAGCGGTACGTTTCAGGCGGCAAACATGGCCGTCACGGAGTTGAAGGAGGAATTTCCGGACCGAACCATCCGCACGGTGGATTCCATGGGTGCCGGACTCGGCACGGGTCTGCTGGCCTGCCGTCTGGCAGACTTCCGGAAGGACGGTCTGGATGCCGGCGCCGCCGCCGACAAGCTGGAAACCTTGGTTCCAGGCCTGTGCGAATTTTTCACCGTGGATTCCCTGCATTTCCTCCGGCGCACCGGCCGCATCAGCGCCGCCAGTGCGGCCATCGGCACCATGCTGAACATCAAGCCCCTGCTGCGGGGGGACGAGACGGGCCACATCGTCAGCTGCGGCAAGTACCGCGGCCGGAAGCGGGCCGTGGAGGCCATCGTGCAGAAATATGCGGAGTTGGCCGTGGACCCGGAACATAGCCGGGTGGCCATCACCCACGGGGATTGCCTGGCAGACGCCGAGGACCTGGCCATGCGGGTCCGGGCGGTGGCCCAGCCGGGGGAACTGATCATCTGCCCCCACGAGCCCTTCACAGGCTCCCATGTGGGCCCCGGTATGCTGGCCCTGTTCTTCCTCGGCAGCCACCGGTAAGCATTTGAAAACCAAAACTCCCACCGGAAGCAGGAAATTCCGCTTCCGGCGGGAGTTTTTTTGTATTCAAATAGACGCCCTCCCGGCGGGGCGCTGGCTCCCCTGTGTAGGGGGAGCTGTCACGGCAACGCCGTGACTGAGGGGGGGTACGCTATCGACATGGTAAAGGCCATCGTTCGATACTCCCCTACAAAATTCAACCGTACACCCCCGCATACGCCCGGCCCGCCCAGCCTCCCGGCTTACCGGTCCCGTCCGTCTGCCCTAAAGGGCAGCCACCTCCCCCTACACAGGGGAGGCTTACGCTTTGCCGCTTCTGCGTATGAAATTCGAACGGGTGGGGCGTGCCGCCCCTGCACTCAATAATGATAGTGCCTACCGCCCCTCATCCGGCCGCTTTGCGGCCACCTTCCCCCAGGGGAAGGCGAATCTCAGAGGGGGCGGCAGACTTCTACATCGTCTGACCGTACACCCCCTCCGTCACCTGCGGTGACGCCTCCCCCTACACGCCGGGAGGCAAACGCACTGCCGAAAGACTTCTGAAAACCTGCCGGGGGATTTTTCCTCAATAGGTCACGATTTTGTCCAGGTACTGCTCCCAGGGGTTGCTGGCGCAGCCGGCGCCGTCCCGGTAGCGGGGGTAGGCCGAGGACGGCACGCAAATCTTCACATCCTCCGTGCCGGTCAGCAGGCCGTCACCCACGGTGGGCGTTGTGGTCGTGTGCAGAAGCGTCAACTTTTTCAAAGCCGTACAGCCTGCAAATGCTCCGTCCGGGATGGATTCCACACTTTCCGGCAGGATGATCTCCGTGACACGGGTATTCCCGGCAAAGGCCGTCTCGCCAATCCCTACCACGCTGCGGCCCTGCCATACAGACGGCACGGTCAAAACCTGCTTTGCGGCCCCAGCCGCCGTCAGGCCCGCCACCCGGCAGCCGTTCTCCCCCACTTCCTCCAGGACAAAATCGGCGCTGTCGCCGGTTTCATCGGGAGCGGAATAGATGGAGGCGGGCATTTCCGGTGTTTCAAAGTCCAGCGGCGCATAGCTGCCCAGCTGGTTCAGCAGGTCCTCCGTGAGCCGGTAGGTCCGCAGTCTGGCCCCCGGCGTGTTCAGGTGGAAATTCGTGTCGTAAAACCAGCCGCTGTCCAGCACATACCGGTTGGGGTCCGAGATCACCGGACAGTCGAAGGTCCGGTTGCACAGGTCGAAAAATGCCTGCATGGTGTCAGCGTCGGCGGACACCATGGCCCCCCGGTCCATGGGTGAGAAGCTCAGGTACACCGCCACGCCCTTGGTTTTCAGCCGGCGGCAGTAGCCGTTGACCTGCTCGGCAAAGTCCGGCGAGATAGTCAGAGCGTCCAGGTCGATGGGATTGCCCGTGTCGTAGCCCAGGGCCATGGCGTTCCCGGCCCGGTCATAAATCATGTTGCAAGTTTCGTCAAAGCTGGCCTTGGCGTAGCTGTCCGTAGGCTGTGGCAGGATGCCGGACCGGAAAATCTCCGTCCTTTCCTGCAAATAGGCCAGATAATTCCCCACCAGTGCGCTTTTCTGGGAAGAATTGACATTCAAAAGCAATTCCGGGCTGCTTTCGGCGCATTTCCAGAAGGCCGTGGCCCCGAAATAGGTGGAAAAGGTCTCGGAGGTCGGCTCGATGGCCAGCACCACCCGGTCCCCGGCGTTCAGGTATTTTTCCGACAGGCTCAGCATAGCGGAAGTCCCCACGGCGGCGTACAGGCCGAAATTGCAGACGGTATAGCTTTCCCCCGCCTGGGAGAGCAGGTCCTCCATCAGGGCGCTGTCCACGCCGAAGGCCACGTTGCTGCCCCCCACCAGGACGATTTTCGGCCCTTGGGTGGTTTTCAGCTTCTCCACCATGGCGGGCAGCTCCGCATAGTAGCTCTCCCCGTAATACTCCGGCAATGCCGCCCCGGCCCCCAGCAGCAGTCCCGGCAGGAGCAGCACCAGCAGTAAGATCACGCAAATTCGTTTCATGGCGCTTCCTCCCTCAGAACTGGAAATAGGCAAAGCCAGCCGCCTCGCCGGTGGCCAACAGAGCCACCCAGCACACGGCGATGAGCAATATGAGATAGGCATAGGACACGGTTCGCTGAGCCACGGCGGTTTCCTCCGAAGAAGCCGTCAAATCATACTCCGTGAGCCGGTAGATTTTCGCCATGCACACGATGCTTAAAGTCACCCGGAGAAAGCCCACGGCATCCATGTCCATCAGGGCAAAGGCGCTGTTTACCCCCTGGGCGGTGAAGGTCATTCGGGTAAACATTCCGAGAAGCATGTTCCCCGCCTGGGCCACGTCCGTGGCCCGGAACAAAATGGCCGCCGGAATGAAAATCAGGAACGTAACGCACCGGCGCACCAGCCGCCCGGCGGGGCAGTTCCACTTGGGTCCGAACCGGTGGCGAATGTCCAAGGCGCTCTCCACGCACAGCCAGAAGGCCGCATACAGCCCCCAGAGCATATAGGTCCAGTTGGCACCGTGCCAGAGGCCGCAAAGGGCGAACACAAGAATCGTATTCAAATACTTCCGGGCCTTGCCCTTCCGGTTGCCCCCCAGGGGGATGTACACATAGCTGGTGAACCACCGGTTCAGGCTGATGTGCCACCGGCGGAAAAATTCCGTGTAGCTCTTTGACAGGTAGGGCCGGTTGAAATTCCGCATAAGCCGGACCCCCATCATCCGGGCGCACCCGGCGGCAATTTCCGAATACCCGGCGAAATCGCAGTACATCTGAATGCAGAACAAGGCCCCGGCCAGGAAAATGGCCAGCGCATTGGCGCTGTCCGCCCCGGCGAACACCCGGCTCACATACACGCCCACCACATCCGCCACCACGCATTTGCGGAAAAAGCCGCAGAGGGCAATGCGGACCCCGGCGAAAAAGTCGCTTTTGTTCCAGAAATGCTCTTTTGTCAGCTGGGGCAGCAGGTCAGCGGGATTTTCAATGGGTCCCGCCACCAGCTGGGGAAAATAGGTCACATACAGGGCGAAGGCAATTGGGTCCCGCTCCGCCGGGAAGTCCCCCCGGTACACGTCGATGGTGTAGCTGAGAGTCTGGAAGGTATAGAAGGAAATGCCCACAGGCAGAATCAGCCCCAGCCGGGGGACCCGATAGCCAATGCCCCACAATGCGCACAGATCGTTGATGGATCCGGCGAAAAAGTCGAAATATTTGAAGAAAAACAGCAGTCCCAGATTCATGCACAGGCTGCACCCCAGGAAAAACCGGCACAGGTCCTTTCTTTCCCGGTTGGCTTCGATGCCCCGGCCGCAGCAGTAGTCCACCGCCGTGGAAAAGAGCAGCAAAAAGAGGAACGCCGGGTTCCAGTACATATAGAAAAAGTACGAGGCTGCCAGGAGCCAGTATTTCCGGGCCTTGAAGGGCAGGACCCAGTAAAGCCCCACCACGACGGGCAAATAAATGAGGAAAGCCAGCGAATTGAAATTCATTTCCAGCCCTCCAGATTCAGCAGCAGAAAGGCCAGCAAAATCACGGCGATTTCCGCCGCCCCGGCTCCCAGAAGCAGGGCGTAGACGCAGCCGATTATTGCCAGCAGGGCTGAAAGAACGGTAAAAATCCCCCTGGTCCCCCGGTAGGCCCGGTCAAACAGGCACAGGCCCAGGGCCGCCCCAAAGAGAATCCACAACACCGGCGTTTCCAGCAGCACGCTCATTGGCCTGCCTCCTTCCAAAGTCCGTCTGCCACCATCCGGGTCTTCAGGTCCTGGAGCCAGTTTTCCGTGTTCCGTCGGGCCGCCGGGGACAGCAGATGGTAGTTCGTATCGTAAAAATCCTCATTGCGGTAGAGATAATCCATCTGGTCGGAGATCATCGTCACACCGTCCATGGCGTTTACCGCCTGGGAAAATGCGTTGGAGACCTGGCGCACAGTCCCCCGCTGCCCTTCCGGGATCACATCCACATTGATACAGGCGCAGGATACATAGACCCTGACCCCCTTTGCCGTAATGGCCCTGTAATAGGCCTCCAGCCGGGCCAGATTTTCCGGCCGGACCCGCTCCATGGTGATATTTACCTTGTCCACCAATTCATCTTCCTGCTTATAGCGGTCAAAGGGAATGGAGCCGGTCTCCGGGTCAAAATAAATGTTCCCGGCGGCATCCTCGTAATGCTCGTCGTAATTGCCCGTCTCCTGCTTCCGGTCCCGCCACACCTGGTAGGAATCCAGCAGACCGGGGGTCTCCCGGATGTCCACATAGGACACCAGGTCGTAATTGTATTCCAGCCCGCACCAGAGCTTGCTGTCGTCTGCGGTAAAGCCCATCTGGCAGAGCATCTGCTGTTCGCTGCTCAGCTCCGGGGTATGGAAGAAAATGTCTCCTTCTTCCAGCAGGGCGGTAATAATTTGCATCTGCACGGCGGAATTGATGAGGCCGTTGACGGCCACGTTGACGACTTGATAGTCCGGGCTGACCGCATCCCGCATGACGGGACCGTCCAGGTTGTACCACATGGAGCAGCCCCCGTAAAAGACGATTTTCTGCTTGCCCTGATTCAGGATAAGCAGGTCCAGCTTGTCCGCCAGCAGGCTTTCCCGGCGGTAATGGGAGCCGTAGGGGGGCCGCTGGGCGTTGATGTGGAGGGTGCTGAAGTTTTCGCAATCCCGGAAGGCCTCCGAGGGCAGGAAGCGGATGCTGTCGTAAAACGTCAGTTCCCGCAGGGCGCAATTCCGGAAAGCCCCGGCCTCCACGGTTTCCAGGGTCTTGGGGAAAATGATCGATTCGGCGGCGCAGTCGGTAAAAGCCCCCTCCGCAATGGCCGTGACGGTCTCCCCGCCAATACTTTCCGGAATGACGATTCGCTCCTCCGAGCCGGTGTAGGCCAGAATTTTTCCGTTTTCCGCTTGAAAATCCGATTCACTGCTCCAGGCCGCCCACTGGGCGTAGAGGGTCAGCTTCCCGGAGTCCGGGTTGGTAATGCGGCTGCCCAGGCCGATCTGCTCCCCGGACCCGTCAGGTTCCGTGTTCCAGGCCACCAGGCTGTACCCCGGCCGGTCGAAGGCCACCGGGGCGGTATTGGGCCGCACATGATAACTCAGGTCCCGGGTGACGGTCAGAGCCTCCCCCTGGCCGCCGTTGGGTTCAAACAAAATCGTGCTGTCCGTTTTGCTGAGCCGCAGGTGATACCGGCCCGGATAGCGGACGTTTTTCAGTTCCAGCCGCAGCTTTCCGTCGGAATTCCAGATCGCATACTCCCCATCGTAGTCCACCCCGGCCAGGGCAAAGCCCGCATCCATCGTCACCGTGAAGGACACGTTGCCTCCGGGGACCACCTGCCGGGCGTTTTCTTCGATCTGACAGCCTTCCGTCTCCACAAGGCCAACGGTGACGGTCTTTTTTTCGGAAGTTTTCCCGGCACAGCCGGTGAACAGCAGCGCCGTCAGCACTGCCAAGGCCAAAATTCGCTTCACAGGGCGCACCTCCCCACAATACCTGTCAATAGTATAGCGCTCCCCGTTTCTCAGGGCAAGAAAGACGTGCCAAACGGCCAATTCTTCGCTACGAACCGCAGTTTTTCGGCACAAACGGCGCAAAAATCGGAATGAACGGCAAAGCCGCCGGAGAAAATTCCCCCGGCGGCCGAAATTTTGTTGCTTTCTCACATGAGAAGCGAATTGCTGCTCTGCATCAGTTCCAGATACTGGTTGCGGACCTCCTGGACCCGGCGGCGGGACAGAGGATAGCCTTCCCCCTGGGGGAAGGCTATTTTTTCGCCTCTCCGGGGGCTTTTCAGAATATTTTCGCTCCGGCAAAGAAAAACCCGGCGGGGGGAAAATCCCCCCGCCGGGTGTATGGGTGCTGCGGTATTGCTCTTTCTGAAGCTCTATGGGATAAACTATGGGTATTGTGGTATCCTGTTTGCCGCCTTCCCGAATTCAGGAATTGTCTGCGTTCTTGATGGTCTGGGTCCCGAAATAGAAGGCAATGACGGTGGTGAACACCGTCAAAAACTCCTGCCCCGAAATACTCTGGCGCAGGGCCAGGGTGCAGAACACCGCCGTCATGGCCAGGGTGACCAGACTTTTGATGCTCAGAAGTTTGTCCAATCGGTTTTTCATACGCTCCCTCCTAACTTTTCCAGGTCACTGATCCTATGATTGATGACCTTGATCTGTTCCTCCACCACCGGCATCCGCCGGGCGAAGTGATTGTGCTCCCGCACCTCGGCGGTGAGACTTTCCAGCTTGGTGTCCGTGACCGCCTGGGCGGTGCGGATGCTCTCCTCCGTATGGCGGGTGGCGCTGCGGTTGGAAATCAGCACCCCCAGCAGCGAAAGTCCCCCGGTGATGAGGGCCACCGTCACCGCTTCCGTCATGTTTTCCCTCCTTCCCCTCCGGTTTCTTCACCCCAGGGGCCGAAAATGCTTCCGGTTGCAGGCAAACGTGCAACCGGTGAAAAAAAGTTCCTTTTTTCGCCGGTCCCCTATTGACATTTCCGGGAAAAGGGGCTATACTCATAGCAACGCATGAGCGTATGCTCATATATTCAATATTATTTCAGGAGGGAGACCCCATGAAGAAGGTATATATCATCACGGGTATCGACTGCGCCAACTGCGCCGCCAAGATCGAGCAGAAATTCGCCAAGGTCCCCGGCGTGGAGGAGGTTTCCATCACCTTCGCCACAGAGCAGCTGCGGCTCACCGCCGCCGACCCGGACGCACTCATCCCGGAGCTTCTGAAAATCGCCCGGGACAGTGAGCCGGACACCCAGATCACCCCCCGGGACGCAAAGCGCCCCGCCGCCCACAGCCATGCAGAGCACGAGCATCATCACCATCCTTGTGATTGCGGCTGCGAGGACGAGGAGGAGCATGAACACCATCATCACCACCATGACGATGATGACGAGCATGCGCATCACCACCATCATTGCGACTGCGGCTGCGAGGATGAGGAGGAGCATGAACACCATCATCACCACCATGACCATGACGATGATGACGAGCATGCGCATCACCACCATCACTGCGACTGCGGCTGCGAGGACGAGGACGAACACGAGCACCACGAGCATCATCACCACGCCGCCTCCGGCAAGGGCGTGAAGAAGGTCTATAAGATCACCGGCATCGACTGCGCCAACTGTGCCGCCAAGATCGAGCGGAACATCAACAACATCCCCGGCGTAGAGGACGCCACCATCACCTTCGCCACAGAGCAGCTGCGCCTGACGGCGGAGGACCCGGACGCCCTGATTCCCGCCATCCTGGCCGTGGCCCGGGACGAGGAGCCGGAGGCGGAGATCACCCCCCTGGAATCCAAGCCCCAGCCAGCCGCCGAGGAAAAGAAAAAGGATACGGACCTCATCGCCATCCTCACCGGCACGGGTCTCTTCGTGGTGGGCCTGTTCCTGAAATGGCTGAATCTGACCATCCCCGCCGATATTGTCTTCGTGGCCGGATACCTGGTGCTGGGACTGCCGGTGTTGAAAGCCGCCGGCGGCAACCTGCTCAAGGGCCATATGCTGGACGAGAACTTCCTGATGAGCATTGCCACCCTGGGTGCCTTCGCCATGGGCAGCTTCACGGAAGCCATCGGCGTCATGCTGTTCTACCGCATCGGCGAATATTTTGAAGAAAAGGCCGTGGCCCGGAGCCGCAGCCAGATCATGGAAGCCGTGGACCTGCGGCCGGAAGTGGTCACGCTGGAAAACGGTACCGTGATTCCTGCCGGGGAGGCTCAGGTGGGCGACGTACTGCGCATCCTGCCCGGCGACCGCATCCCCCTGGACGGCGTGATTCTCACCGGCGAGAGCCGCCTGGACACCGCCCCCATTACCGGCGAGCCGGTGCCCGTTCATGTGGGCGTGGGCGACAGCGTCACCTCCGGCTGCGTGAATACCTCCGGCAGTCTGACCATGCGGGTGGAGAAGCCTCTGTCCGAGTCCATGGTCACGAGAATTCTGGACAGCGTGGAAAATGCTGCGGCCAGCAAACCGAAGATCGACCGGTTCATCACCCGGTTCTCCCGCATTTATACCCCCGTTGTGGTGGGTCTTTCCCGGGCGTTTGCCGTGATCCCGCCGCTTTTCGACCATCAGTGGCACCAGTGGATCTACACAGCCCTGTCCTTCCTGGTCATGAGCTGTCCCTGCGCCCTGGTCCTCAGCGTGCCGCTGGCCTTCTTCTCCGGCATCGGCGCAGGCAGCAAGCGGGGCATCCTCTTCAAGGGCGGCGTGAGCATCGAAGCCATGGCGGCGGTGAAGGCCGTGGCCATGGATAAGACCGGCACCGTCACCCGGGGCGACTTCCGGGTCCAGGAGGTCGTGGGCGGAGACGACATTCTGGCCCTTTGCGCCAGCTGCGAGCAGGATTCCACCCATCCCATCGCCGTGAGCATTCTCCAGGCGGCCAAAGGTCAGGGCCTGCTGCTGGAGCGGCCCACCGCATTGGAAGAAATTGCCGGTCACGGCCTGAAAGCCACGGTGGAGGGCAAAACCGTCCTCTGCGGCAACAGCCGTCTCATGGACCGGGAAGGCGTGTCCACCCAGGGCTTCGCCATGAAAGGCAGCGGCACCTGGGTGCTGGTGGCCGTGGACGGCAAGCTGGCAGGCGGTGTGCGTATTGCCGACACCGTGAAGCCGGAGGCCCAAAGCGCCATCGGCGAACTGAAAAAGATGAACGTTTCCACCGCTATGCTCACCGGCGACGGCCAGTCCAGCGCCGATGCAGTGGCCAAAGCCCTGAACATCGATGAAGTCCACGCCAAGCTGCTGCCCGCCGATAAGCTGGACATGCTGCAGAACATCCGTACCCGCCGGGGCAGCGTGATGTTCGTAGGCGATGGCATCAACGATGCGCCGGTGCTGGCCGGTGCGGACGTGGGCGCCGCCATGGGCAGCGGTGCGGACGCCGCCATCGAGGCCGCCGATGTGGTGTATATGACCTCCTCCGTGGAAGCCATCCCCACCTCTCTGAAGATTGCCCGGCGGACCCGCCGCGTTGCCTGGCAGAACGTGTGGTTTGCCCTGGCCATCAAGCTCATCGTCATGGTGCTGGGCCTCACAGGCCATGCCTCCATGTGGATGGCCGTGTTCGCCGATTCCGGCGTGGCCATGCTCTGCGTGCTGAATTCCATCCGGCTGTTGTACACGAAGCATTAAGGCATTCAAGTGTTAGCCAGTTGAATCCCAGCGTAAAAGAACCGCCGGGCGGCTGAACAAATCAGCCGCCCG
>OBYM01000803.1_pt1 | contig 15523 bp, 17 predicted proteins | sample 1538191 | NCBI WGS metagenome assembly OBYM01 (sample SAMEA2580165, study PRJEB22360) | human gut metagenome | biome: human gut; feature: human-associated habitat; material: faeces | place: Denmark | collected 2008/2010 | reverse complement strand
CTAATAAAATACTTTAAAATCTTTCATTATAACGAATGATAATAAAACTTCCTATACATATTTTCTCTTAGATCTTGTTATAAAATAAAGTAAACAATCAACATCATAATGATAATCAAAAAAATACCAACACCTATAAATATCATAGCCATAATTGACTGATGTTCAGGTATTTTTTCAATAAAAGCTATTTTAGGTTTCATTGGATGATAATAAACAGCCATATTTGATCCTAATGGCCACATATTCTGTGCATCACTTTTTCCCATTCTGCCACCTGCAATGGATAAACAATCATTTTTTGTTACTCGTACATATGGTTCTCCATCTCTTCTCCAACTTTTCGTGATATAGCCACGGAATGTTCTGACTTTCTTATAAGTTTCTCCAAGCACATGATATTCAACAACTGGCACAATCACTCCATTTCCCCTATAACAATAATCTACAACAATTCCGTGTGTCATTTCTTGACAAAGTTTCACCTTTCTTCTCTGCCATAATATGATGAATATTCCAACAAAAGTAAATATCAATCCTAATCCAGCAATGATAAGAAAGACAAGCATGATGATCTGTTCATCTGTCATGATATAAGCCCCCTTTTCTTTATTAAATACCAAATCAAACAAAAAAGCAATTCTTTATATATTAGATAATAATCTAATATAAACATTGACATTTATCTAACAACTGTTATAATTTTATATATACTGAATATATAATTAGATATTTATCTAATAAAGGAGGGGCGTTATGAAATATCAGACACTAAAAGATGAAAAAGAATTCTTGAAGTTAGCCATTGCCACTGGAATCAATCGTTTTGGTGACTCTATTGATGCTTTAGCTTTAACATGGCTTGTTTATGCAATCACTGGTGATGCTATGTATTCTGCCTTCAACTTTGGTATTAACTATTTACCAACTATTTTTTTGACACCTTTTATGGGAGCATTTATTGAAAAAAGAAATAAAAAAAGGCTCATGGCTTTAAGTGATTTTCTACGTTCATTATTAGTTATGATCCTTATTCTTTTCTATATATTTCAACAATTAAATGTTTATATCATTATGTTCACAACATTTATGATTTCTGTTTTAGAAACCTTAAGAGTTCCTTCTTCTACACCAATGATTGCTTCTTTAGTTCCCAAGGAAAAATATGACATTGCACAATCTTTGCATACCTCACTATCTAAATCATTAGAAATTGTTGGTATGGGATTAGCTGGCATCTTATTAAATAGCTTTGGAATCATGATCACTTTTATTATTGATTGTCTTTCATTTATAGTCAGTGGTCTTATGATTGGTCATATTCATTTTCATGATAATTCAAATATTCAAAAGCAATCAACGATTTCTTTATTAAAAGAAGGATTTCACTATACCCAAACAAAACAGTCATTGATTTATCTTTGCTTGATTTGTTGTTGTATCAATGCATTTTTAGTTCCTATTAATGCCTTTTCCAGTGCATTAAGCGTTGAAGTTTATCACAGTGGTCCACAGATAGTTGCTTACTTATCAATGGGATTTAGTATAGGAAGTGTTTTAGGAGCGACTCTTTATCCCTATATCAGTTCTTACATGAATGCTAAAAAAATGATACAGTCTTTATTTGCTGGGGCGAGTTTTTTCTATATCATGACTATACTTATCTCTTATATCCCTATCACAATAATCAAATCTTTGTTTATTATGACACTTGCTATTCTATTTGGTATGATTGTTGTTTTTGCTAATATGTATGGTCAAATCATGGTTTTACAAAAAGTACACTCAAGTTATTTAGCACGTTTTAGTGCGATTATGAATTCTTTTGGTGTTTCTACCATTCCTCTTGTCTCATTTTTTATGAGTTTCATGAGTTCTTTATTTTCTATTCAAAATATTTTTATTTTTACAGGAATATTTGTTATGATAATAGGAGGAATTCTATTATATAACTCTATTGATGAGGTGATTGATCAAGATGAAAAAGACAATATATAATGAACCTTTATGGTATAAGGAATGGAGAGATTTAGGATTTGAATGTGTAAATGGTCCAAAAGTGATTTCATTAGATATCAAACAAAAAAATGAACACTTTCAAAATCTCAAAAAGCAACATGATTTATTAATAAGGAAAGCTAAAAAAATAAAAAATCTGCAAACTTATTTTCAATCATATCAATTAGATAATAATGAAATTTTATGTTTGGCTGATTTTATTTTAAATGCATTTTTCTTTGTCAGTGAATTTCCAAAACATCATATGCAAGAAGAACTCATTCAAAAATTTACACATTTTGATACAAAGGAATTAAGAGAAGATACTTTAAAATTTATTGATTTTCAAAATGATTATATTGAAAGTATTAGAAAATTATCTATTGATAATGAAGCAAAATTGGATTTGATTGAAACACTTTATCATCCTGATAAAATGATTCATGGATTATTTGAGATCTTTAAACAGTTTCAAGAGATTTATCAATCTATTGATTATAATCCTATGCTTTTTAACTGTACTCACAATATCAATCAAGATGACTTAAATCAATTTTTTGGACATATTGGTTTAAAAATAGATGAAACACCTATCTCTATTTATCCTACTTTTGTTAATTACAATGGGCTTATATTAATGATTGAAGATTATCATTATGTTTTATTGATAGGAGCAGGTTTAGAAAATACAGCATTAACTTCATATCATGAATCACGTAGTGAACAACAAAAATTAGAATACTTTTTAAAAGTCTTAAGTGATAAATCCAAGTTTGAAATTTTAACTTTGTTGAAAAAGAAATCTATGTATGGTCATGAACTTGCGAAAGCTATGAATCTCAAAACTCCAACAATCTCTTATCATATGGATGCTTTGTTAGATGGAGATTTTATTCGTATTAGAAAAGAAAATAATCGTATTTATTATTCATTAAATGAAGCAGAAATTGAACATATGATTCAATATTTACATCAAAAAATATTAAAAGAATAAGAGTAAACCCCGTTATTTGTCTATTTTCATAACGGGGTATTTTAAACTTATCCTTTTTTTAGTCCTAATAAATATTCCTTATTCGCATGAGGGTCATCACTAATAAATTTTGCCCATTGATACTGATGTGTCTTTTTAGCACATTCTAGAAGATATGTCTGATATTCATTGATTCTTTTGATTAACATCTGCTCACAATCATCAATACCATACCTTCTGACAATAGCTGTTAATTCATAGACAACCAGTCCTATCGCATGTGTTTCTACATGAACTGTTCCACAACCCTGTCCAACAGCATGGCATAAAGCCTGATCTGATACATCTGTTATATCTTTAGCCATTGCATGTACAGCAAGTATAGCTTTTTTGGCTTCTGGCATTTTGATATCTCCTCTTGCCCATTGACGTGTTTTTTCAATAGCGACTCTAGGTCGATTGTCATCTGGATATTTATTTTCTAATGTGATGACGATTTCTTCTACAAATTTCAATGCCCACAAAACGAGGGCCTGATGAGATTGCTTTTTGATATCTGCCAACAAATCCTGTAAACAGGCACTTTCCCTTGAAAAAAGAATTTGATTTTTTCTTTTCCATTTGATTTTCATATCTGTTAAATCTATTTTATTCACTCTTTAACTCCCTGCCATTCATCATACCTTGACATGCCCATAGAATAATAAGCGCTAATATAAAATTCATTGCTAATGAGGCCATTGAAAGCATAGTAAGAACCGTTGGCGTTAATGCATTCGTCATCATAAAAATAACTGTTAGTATAACACTTGGTAAAGCACTGACAATCATAATCAACATACGCATCATGTTTTCAAAGACTTGTGTTGTACGACTTTTTAATAATCGTATTGTCAGCACACTGGCACTCATAAAAATAAAAATATAACCAAACATATTAATCAGATACATGAAAATGGTTAAAAATGTTTCATGATAATACATTCCCACAACAATAAAAGACAAAGTTCCAATGATGGATACTTTCATAAAAGTTGGAATCATCACAGCAATCAATTTTTTATAAGGTTTATCAGGTATAAGATAGATCTGATAATTTTTTAATTCACCTACTAAATCACTGGTTTGCATCATCATAAATAACCAGATTATCATCATATAGATAAAGAAACCAAATCCTAAATCAGAAAAAATAGTTATAACCAAATAAATACCTATGGAAATAATATCATTCCATGAGATTATATTTCCTTTCTTTTTCATCAATAATAGATTTTTTGATAACACTGCATAAGCACCATCATAAAACCTTTTTACGCTGGTTTTTTTCACTTTCACATTTCTTAAAGCATCCTGATTACCCGCTTTAAATTCTTTTAATTGTTTAGATAACTCTAATGAATCTTGTAATGCCTGTTCATAAAAATCACCTTTATAAGTAATAAATAATAGATAGATAATGACTAAACTTATAACCAAAAGCAATAATCCTAAACAAACCATACCCATTTGAGATGTCACATAAGAAATCAAAGTTAACTTTAACCAACCAAAAACAGGTACAAAATAAAACAGTGGTGATTCAATAAAATCAATCATAATTGTTTGAATCCTTCCTGTTTCTAAATATGTCAGTCCTAAAATAATCACCAGCACAATCCCAAATATGCCTGCGATTATATAATTTATCTTTTTATATTTTTGATCACCTATTGATAAAATATAGCTATAATCAATAAAAACAAGAAAGATCATAATAGTTAACATACTACCTAGTAATGCTAGTCCTATAAATCCAAAATCTACACTGATTCCCATATTCATACCAATAAAGAAAATCAATGCAAAAAATGATAACAATATGGATTGCAAAAAGGTTTGAAATGTTAAGAATGTCATAATTTGCTTTTTATGAAAGGGTCCACTAAATAAGAAATAAGCATCTTCTCCAGAAAACAAAGCTTTTCTTGAAGAAAGCATCGTAGAAAATAACATTAAAGCCAAAAATCCAACAAATAGTAAAATAGATGAATGCAATTCAAAATTCACAACCATATAACTTTGATCTTTTGGCAAAAATAAGAAACTATAAAATACAAAACCATATAAAAGGACAATAAAGATCGTAAAGATTGCACTTGATGGCTTCTTAAAGAGATTTCTCACTGTCGCTTTTGTTTTCATAAACCATAATAAACATAATGATTTCATACTATTCTCCTTCAGTTAATTCAAAGAAGTAATCTTTTAAGCTCTCTTCTTGAAGTTCATCTTTTTTGATTCTTTTGATAATATGTCCTTCTTTCATAATATATGCTTCATCAAAAATATCACTGACAATATCAATAATATGTGTACTGATTAAAACCGCACATCCATTATCAGCTATATTTCTTAATAATTTAAGTGTTTCTTCAATACTTGCTGGATCTAACCCCACCATTGGCTCATCCACCAATAATGCTTTTGGTTCAATCATAAAGGCCAATAACATACTTAATTTCTGTGTCATACCTTTACTTAATTCTTTGGCCATCTTCTTTCTTTTTTCAGTCAATTGAAATAATTCTAAATATTTTTCTGCTTTTTGTTTATAGTTTTCAATCTGATAGGCATGACCAATAAAATCAATATGTTCTTCAACAGTTAATAAATCATAGAGAACTGGTGTTTCTGGCACATATCCAAAACATCGTTTCGCTTCAATTGAGGCATTATCATAACCACAAATGTCAATACTCCCCTCAAACTTTAAAAGATTCGCTATACTCTTAATTGTGGTTGATTTTCCTGCTCCATTAGGTCCTAATAGGATGGTAATCTTTCCACTTTCAGCAATCAGTTCAACATCATCGACTGCTTTAAAATCTCCATATTTTTTTGTCAGGTGTCGTATTTCTATCATATCATCCCTCCTCTTTCCTCTTCTATTACACCCCCCCCCGGATATTTTTGCAAGGGGCAAGCTGATAATTTTATTATAAGCTATCATAAATCAAATGTCATTGATTATCATATAAAAAAATCCTAACTTATCGTTAGAATCTTTTTTCATTAATTCATTTTCATCTCTATGATATCTACATTTTGATAATCAATATGATCATTGATGTCATAGACAATTTGACTCAGTACATAATATCCACCATTGATATAAATTTCAAAAATATGATAATCATAATAAATTTCTAAATCATAATGTCCATTTAATGATGGTGTTTTATTCACATTACAAACTTTATCATGTTGAATGGAAACTTCCATTCTATCACAACATAAGCAATCATCCTGTATAAAAAGCTTCATGCCACCTAAACAAATTTGACTATTTGAGTATAATTTGACATGCATATAAAATGGTTCTTTCAAACTGACACTGTCTACTTGACGATGGAAGTATTGTTGAACATGTGGATGTACTGACTGATAAACATGATCATTTTTATATTCAAAAACCCTTGGCAATATATATAATCCTGTCCATGATTCATTTTCAACTGGTTCTCGCATACGCATCCAAGCTAGCATTGTGCGCTGACCATTCTCATCTAGAAAAGTTTGAGGCGCATAAAAATCTAAACCATAATCCAGATACATATAATCTCCCTGTTTTGTAATTGTCATAGTCTCTTCATCAAAGCTTACAGGCATAATAACAGCAACACTATCTGGCTGTGAATCTCGAATATGTTCTGGCGAAAAAATCATAAAGTATTGTCCATTGATTTCAAACAAATCAGGACATTCCCACATATCACCAATACGATCATCTAAAAAACGATTCTTATATGTAAAATGAACAGCATCTTCACTTTCATATAATAAAACTTCTCCACAATAGCCTGTTTCACTTGGAACTTTACTACCTACAATTAAAGCATATTTCCCATTTTTCATTTTCCAGACTTTAGGATCTCTTGTATGTCTCACATCTCCTAAAGCTTTATCTTCTATGACATCAATAATCTTTTGTTTTCCATCCTTATTATCAAAATGAAAACCATCATCAGATATCATTAATGCCTGTGATGCAATCAAATCATCATCACTATATTGGATGTGTACATACTCAGGATTTTCTTTCGCATAGCGAATAGCCGTATAATAAAGATATAATTTTCCATCTTTTTCAATAGCTGAACCTGAAAAACAACCATTGCGATCATAAATTTTTGATGGATATAAGGCAATAGGATAATGCTGAAAATGAATAAAATCTTTTGTTGTGGCATGTCCCCAATGCATTGTTCCCCAAAAATTTTCATATGGAAAATGCTGATAAAAAATATGATAATTTCCTTTATAATAAATTAAACCATTAGGATCATTAATCCAATGATATGGTGCTGTAAAATGTATTTTTGGTTTCATAATGTTTTCCTCCTTATATATATCATAGCATTTTTTATTGATATGAAAAAGATTTTAAAATGTTCAATTCTCATAAAATGTTTTAAAATAGAAATAAAGAAAGAAAGTGTATATAATGTTGCAGGCTTTGGCTAGTGATATTGATAGAACTTTATTTTTTCATGAAAGACAGCCTCAAATTTCTTATGAAGATTGTGAAGCCATTCAAAATTATCAAAGCCTTGGACATCTCTTTGGTCTATGTAGTGGTCGTCCTTATCAAGGTGTTGTTCATTTGTTTCAAAATCTTCATCCTGATTTTTATATTATCACAAGTGGTTCTCTCATTTTAGATTGTGATTATAACGTGATTTATAAGCAGACGATTCCTAGCTCAATCATTCATCAGCTTTATCAGCAATATGATCATCAGGCTATCATAATTATTCACGCTGATGATTTTCAGACATATAAAACAAAAAAAGAATTTTCTGATGATGAATGCCTATTGTTTTCCGATATTCATGAGATAAAATATCCCATCTTAGGAATATCTCTTGTTTTTCATGATGAAAAAATTGCATATCAGCAAGCACAAAAAATTAATCACTTATATCCAGATATTGAAGGATTTCAAAATACTGATTCCATTGATATTGTACCTAAAGGATGTTCCAAAGGTACTGCCTTACAAAAGATTAAGGATTATTATCAAATCACAAACTTAGCTGGTATTGGCGATTCCTATAATGATATACCAATGCTGACAAATGTGGATATTCCTATCACTTTTGTTGATGCTCCTCAAACATTAAAAGATATAGCTCAGTATCACGTACATAGTGTTGCTGAAGCGATTGCCAATTTAAAATGTTATAACAAAATAGAATGATGACTTCTTGTTATATGTTTAGCAAAATATATCTCTTTTATAATGAGAGATATACTTTTCTAAATGATAATTTTTTTCATGAAAATTAAAGTTCATATCTTATTTCTGCATATTTTTTTGATTTCATAAAAGCATATAGCTTTACGTGTATTGTTTTCTATAATAAAGGTATAAAGCAAACGAGTGAAAAAATGAATAAAATCGTATTTATTAATGTTGATGGAACATTATGAAACTATGAAAACAAATTACCTGAATCTGCTGCCATTGCCATCCAACAAGCTCATGTAATTGATGAACTTCTGAAACATCTTCATGCCAGTATAGAAGATACCCTAGCTTTTGGAGATGCTAAAATTGATATCCCAATGTTAGAATATTGCCACGTTGGTGTAGCCATGGGTAGTGGTGGTGAAGAAATCAAAGCTATGAAATGATAATTATAGTCAATAAGAATGATATAAGATTTTAAGGATTAAGTTAAGATACTGGTTCAATTGAAAATTGGTACCTTTTTGATTATATCAAAATAATTGATTCATCTTACTTTTTTAGATGAACTTATTTTTGATTTGACCCTTTAGTTAATACCCTAGTTTATATATCTTCTTTTTGAGCAATAAACTGTGTCAAATAAAATGGAATACATAATATATCTTTGTCTTTAGATACATCTTTTGAGTGAATAATATAGCGATTAAGAATTCTGTCAGAAAATTTAACATAAAATTCATCAATAGAAGTATGAACCTTATAATTTGATGATTTGACTTCAATAGGGCAAATCTTATTTTTCCTAGATAGTATAAAATCAATCTCATAATTTTTCTTTTGCTTAACATTAGAAAAAGTATAATAAAATAATTCATTTCCTGTTGACGTTAATATCTGTGCAACTGCATTTTCATATAAATAGCCTAAATTTGCAGAAAGTTTGTCATTCAATAATTTTTCATAGATAATATTATCTGTAAAGTCTTTATCCTTAAATTGAAGTGTAACAAACAGTCCTGTATCGGCCAGATACGAGGCATTATTTTTTTTACTAAATAAAATAAGCTTATATATGCGTATTATATTGATTATATCAATATTTTTTGGTTTTCATTAAAAATATTAAAATGCTATAGTTTATTATAAGTTGGTATAACTTGTAGATGACTTGTTGTAAAATTGGTTGTAAGAATTATCAAGATATTGTTTATCAATTCTTTCCATTTCGGATATTACAACATCAAAAGTTGCATGTGTGTACAGTGAAAGCGTTATCATAACATCTGAATGACCCATGATTTCACTTAAAATCTTTGGATTCATATTTCTTAATGCCATTCGTGTACAAAAAGAATGACGTAAAGAGTGGGCAGTGAAAAATATTTCTTGCTGATGAGTTTTATTATATTCGTTTCTAATTTTACATATCCATCTTGAAATATCTCTTTTTGTAACAACTCTTTTGTTTTTGCCGAGGAAAATAAAATCATTATGACCATCTATTGTTTCAATGCAATCTTCTTTGTTTTCAAGAATATGTTTGAATGCAAGATAGACACTTTCTAACATTGGTATGACTCTAATCCCACTCTTTGTTTTTGGTGGTTGTAAAGTCTTTTTGTTACCTTCAATCACAAGTTGATGATTTACATAGATAAGACGTTTTTCAATGCAAATATCTGAAACAGTTAATCCACACAATTCACTTACTCTCAATCCAGTTCCTAGCAATATAATAAAATAATCATAATACTTGCTAAAGCGCTTGTGACCACTTATGAAATTTAGAAGTTCTTTCTCTTCTTTTTCAGTAAGTGCTTTTCTTTCTATGGCGTCATATTCTATTAGCTCATTTAATCTAAATGAGAATGGATTTTTTAAGACCATATCATTTTGAATTGCCATAGAAAATGAGGCTTTAAGTGTAGAATTAATCATTTTGATTGTATTGTATGATAGTCCTTTGTTACTCAATTCAATGATCCAATCCTTTGCATTTGTTTGTTTAACATCACAAACTTTACTTTGACCTAAAACACTATTTCTTAGATATTGCAAAGCATAGTCATATTTGCTTTTAGTTTCATATCTTGATTTGGTTTTATAACTAATATATTTCTCAACTAGCTTATTTACTGTCATATTTGCATTTTGAATATCTATACCATATGCAATATCTTTTTCCAATTTTGCTATTTTTTCTCTCAATGATAACTCATATTTACCATTAATCAACTTATCAGTAGGTAAAAGTCTATTGCTATATATGTATCTTGCTTTTCCACCTTGTTGATACTTGTAACAATACCTCCCATCTTTCCTTTGGCTTTCGCCATTTTTCAATAATCTTTTTTTATTGTCGTATCGTTTTTTTCCTGACATTTTTCTTCTCTCCTTTGTATTACTTTGAAAAGAAAAAGGTCTCTAATACATATATAATTTTACTAAAAATATAAGTATTTATAAAGACCAAATTTCTATAATTCTTTCAATGAATTTATAAAATTTTCTAGTTGCTTCTTTTTAAAAAGAATATGACTACCCTTTTTAAGAGTTATATCTACATTTGGATTAAATTCTGCTAATCTTCTTAATCTGTTCGCTGAAATATTGAAATATTCACTGGCTTCATCAGGTGTGAGCAAAAACTTATCACTTATTTTTAGATTTTGATTTTTTGTCATATAAAGGGATGCCTTCCTCTTTAAAAACCTTATTAAACGCTTTAATAGTTACACCTGTTTCAATTATCTCACCTGTATCAATATTGACTAAGTCATACAACTTGCATTTACGATAACGATTAGCCTTGTATGATTGCGATTTAATATTGAGACGAAGTTCACAGTTATAAATCTCTTTAAGTATTCTCTTGATTCTCCATAAACTATATTCACACATACCTATTTACCTCTCATTAGTCTTTCAAATTCTTCATCACTGAGTCTTCTCATATTGAAAAAGGGTTCTTCCTTATGTGCCATTTCTATTTCTTCTTCTGATAGTTTATGTAAAAATGGCATATATTCATTGATTTTATCATCAACAGACTCCGATATTTGCTTTTCAACAAATTTTTCAATCAAATCATTTTTCATAATGACCTCATCAGAATACTTTTTTTCTTTTGAATTCCAGTATGATGTATATATATATTTATTTGTAACTCTGATATGAATTTGACATCTTCTTTTAAACTGTATCGAACTTTCATTTTCCTCGGAAAATACATTTCTATAAAATGTATCAATGTCGAGAACTGTTGTTATAATTATTAACTCACAGTTAATGTAAGGATTTTTATAACGTGATTTAATTGACGTACTGCTGTTATTATCTAAAAATTTTAAGATATCTGATAAACTTAGAGCAGATGGTCGCAAATCATCTAAGATAATTGCTGGTTGAGAACTATAACCGTCAAGAACATCATTTGAAGACGAACTTATAAAATATACCAATTCCATATTTTCGCAAATCTTCTTTGCAAGTATTGTTTTTCCCGCTCCTGCTTCACCAGTAATAAAGATTACAGTTTGATTTCTTGATGTTTCTGTATTACGTCTATGGTCATTATAGGTTTTAAATGCCTCATCAATAATTCTCTTATGAAAAGTATAGAATTTTGCATCAATAACGAGTGTCTTTTCATATTCACGTATTTCACCTATCAGTATCTTATCAATTATTTCATTAAGAAGCTCTTTATCATCTTTCTTTTGGATAGCTTCTATTATATTGAAATTTGAAAAAACCTCATCAATACTATATTGATATTTGTTGGGTGCATTGAGATGCATCAAATACTTAAAGCTGTCTTCAAATTTTTTTGACTTTATCCTTTCAATGAAATTTTCTTTGACCTTAAAAACACTAGCAATATTAGTTGTTGGCATTGGATTGGTAAATTCCAAAATCAAATGAATATGCCTTTTAATCAAATTACCATCCTTATCAGTATCCTTATCATGAAATATATATGCATAACGTTTTATATACATTTTTTCATTCAGCACTTTCATCATATTATCCAAATCAAACAATGTATTCCCATTTTTATCTTCTATTTGTGAAACAATTTCACATCTTCTAAAACTTGTTGCCATAATATTCTCCTACTTTTTATACGATATACGACTTATACTCTAATATACGAGAGGGGACAAGCCCTACCCCTCTCGGTAAACCTTTTATAATGGTGTACTGATGATTTTATACATTTATACGTATAATTCAATACATCTAAAGATGTTGCTGATCCTTTTTCGTCAAAGCTTTATGCTTTTCCTCAAAGGATAGCAAACACTTTAGAATGTTTGTTTTCCACTCATCAATCCCATCAATCTTTGGAAACTTAACATACTGTACTCCAGTGGCATCTGACAGTAGAATACCCTCACCTTTTGAATATCTTCTTGACATATCTATATCTTCATCTCCAAATAGCATACGTTTGGATTCAGAAGATGGCTTCAACAAATTGATTCGGACATGAAAATTATCTCTTGACTCCTCAAAGTAATGGCTATATGGGACTTGACATATCATGATTAGCCCGAAACCATTTGCTGTTCCTCTACCAAGCATCAGTATTTCTGATATAATTCCCATAACTTTTTTAGACAGCTTATCTTTTGAGGTATCATACTTATTTTTCAAATAGCTCAAAAAACTGGGGTATTCATCAAATATCAAGATGTATCTAGGTATATTCTTAACATTACTTTTTCGTGCTTCGGTAAACTCATTGTAGAATTCCAATAATCCTTCAATACATCTATCTGCCGCATAAAAATGCTTATATGGTTCTAAAAATTGAAAATCTGCTGAATTTTTAAAATCTAAGAAAAATACCTTTACATCTTGTGATTTTGTTAAAATCTCTTTTAGAAGAAAGAATAGAGATGTACTCTTTCCGCATCCACTCTTGCCACATATCAGTATATGTGGTGCTGATTCCATATCAATCTGTATAGGAATCTTTACACCATACTTTTTCCAGCAATCAAGATTGTATCCAAAATTTATATCAATTGAGCTTTTTATCATCATTCCAACTTTCTTTTATATCATCATTAAATGATTTATTCTCTCTTTTTTTGTTTTTTAATCTATCCATATTGATTTCAAAATTTCCTACTTCCTGTATTCCTTGAGGACTCTTTGCAATAGAAATTATTAAAATTCCTTTATCCATATCATAATTAACACCTGCGAATCCACATACATCTAGATTAACATTGTAATCAATAAAAATATTTTGAATAATTGATTCTACAATTTGCTTGATAAATTTTTCTGCTAATATCTCATCATTTACACTTTCCAAATTATGAGCGCAAAATGTGTAAATTATGTAGTTTGATTTTTCTATAGGCATTTTTGCTAGTTTAAATATCTGAAATAGTTGATTAAAATCCTTGAAAATATCTAAAATATTTTCTTTTGTAAAGAACCCTTGTTCATTTATGCCGATTTTAAGACATATCTCTTGTTTCTTACTTACCCCAAAAAAAGATTTTATAAATCTCTTAACGATAGACTTGTAATAATCTAAAGCTTCTTCTATACTACATTTCGACATGACACTACGTGAATATGCTAAAGAAAAGCTACCCATTAACAATATAAGTAAGATAAGACACACCATTGTTAAAAGACTAATTATATTCATTTACTATTTCCTCCTAATACAATTCTTTATGGTAAGGATGAGAATAATCTCATCCTATACTCATCTAAATAAAATTTACTTACTTATCATTTTGATATCATCTGCTATAATACTGTCTTCGACTTTTTTCGAAAAGGTATTGTAATACGCTCTTACTCTTGCATTAATAAATGATACTTTAATAATTTGTTTATTATTAATTGCATCTTCAATCTCATCAATGCTGAATAATGCTTTTTTGTGGTTGACCGAAATATTCATTGTATCTAAAGTTATCGAATTTACTACAGTATACTTAATAGCTTCAACTTCTTCAGTCTTCTCGCCATCAACATATTTATACTTGGGCGAACATCTTTTCAAACCGTAATCATTGGGTATACCCAATGAATCTAAATTCACAAAATACGTTGTTAAAAGAGACATATTATACTCCTCCTTTCTTAATTTTTTAGCATTTCTATCTGAGATAGAAACCAGCAATGTACAACTTGTGTACGTGCATATTATTACATATTTGTATCAAGTTTAAGTATGTCGTGTTGGGAGCTGGAATGGACACATTTTATACTCCACAACGTAACATATTTTTTTCAAATAGTTTATAATGAATATGTAAATTTAAATCAGGAGGAAGAAAAAATGTGTGATTACAAAGCATTTATAAGTGAATTAGGCAATTGTCAAAATAAAAATTTTATTGTCAATGCAAAGTCTTTAATATCAGCAACCAACTATTACTATTCCAAACTTTGTCAGTATGAGGAATTGAAACAAGTTGATAAAAGAATGGCAACGTATAAAAATACTGGGTCTAAAATGTCCATTACAGATAACTTTATGCTTCTAGGATGTTTCGATTATATAAGGATGTACGAAAAGAAGATAAACAATAAAGACATTTCATTTTCTACTTTTTTAAAAGATTATGTATATAGTAAAATGTGGAAAGATAAAGATGGTTATCTTATTTTTTATAATTATCCAGAACTAAATAATGTGAGATTTTCAAAAGCAATAGAAAAAGCAATATATAAATGCAGAAAAAACCATAAGCAAACGGATTTTTCATCTAATTATTATGAGGAAAGAATGAAAAGTATTGAGTTTTCCTTTAATACTTATATCAAATATAGAACTCAGCCAAAAATTAATGATGAAACAGCATTTAATGAAGTTTTAAATAACTCGTTTATCGATTCATTATTGGAAGAATTAAAGATAGGAAATCCAAGTTTTGTATTTGATATTGCTTCAGCAAGAAGAATATTGACTACAGGAGAAATGAAAAAAAATTGTAAGCAACATGTATTTAAGATAAAATTTAGTAAGAGCTATAATCAATTAGATTCACAATGTAAAAGAATAATAAAAAAATATTCTAAATCTCTAAAGAACATTTATATTTTTAATGATTATATTGATAAATTAGAAGCTAATTTATAAGAAAAAAACTTGCTGATCCATTTTTGAAAGCAAGTTTTTTTTATTGGTTGATTTCCTTTTTTGAAGTTCTTTCTAATAGATAATCGGTAGACACATGAAAATAATCAGCAATCAAAATTAAAACTTCTAAAGGTATGTTATGTTCCCCTTTTTCATAATATCTTAATACTCTATCAGATATTCCAATTTCTTTAGC
>OBYM01000797.1_pt1 | contig 15607 bp, 12 predicted proteins | sample 1538191 | NCBI WGS metagenome assembly OBYM01 (sample SAMEA2580165, study PRJEB22360) | human gut metagenome | biome: human gut; feature: human-associated habitat; material: faeces | place: Denmark | collected 2008/2010 | reverse complement strand
CGCCGCAGCTTACCCCCCCCCTGTTTACCGTTGTGCTCGCTGCCGATGCAGACGTAAAAAAGATCTCCCTGTGACCGGACGGCGCGCCATTCGTCTGTGTGAAGTCCTACAACATGTGCCTGATATACGTTGTCCTTCAGGCGGAACTGTTCGACACAGAGATAGTTTGGATCGACTTTTTGAATCGATGGAGCAGGTTGCTGCGGCGTCAGAGAATACCCCTTCGGATCAAACGAAAGCAGTTTCTTTGCTTCTACGTATTCTGCGTGATGTTTTTCGCAGGAGAGCTTTGCTGCTTGGGTGACCTGTAGAGCAATATTTCTGTCAGAGATATCGATTGGATCGGAATCAAAGTTGTAAGGATCTATGTAGTATGGCATTTCGGAATGAATTGCAGCCAATCGATCGCCCAGCTCTTGCTCTGTTGTCTGTCTGGCAGAAGCGATCATAGATACAGCGTTATCCATGCGTTCCTGAATATCTGACGGCTCTTTTATATGCAGAATACGGTAAAGAAAAGGCTTTGAATTATAAGCATCTTTATCTGCGAGCGCAGCGTTATATTGAGTGCCGCCTTCCTGTTGTATTTCGGAGATCCTTCTTTCCAAAACAGCGTCGGCATCGGTTTTTGCATTCATCCATTGATCGAATTCCTGCAGCAGGCTTCCGTTTGCGATTGTTTGCTGTTTTTCATATTGGGTTACTGCTTCTTTGAGGCTGTACAGCTCGATTTCCCGCGCAGACAATTCAAACAGAACGGCTGTCTGCAGCTCACTGCCGAGATCCGGGGTAAGCTGAACAGATTCCCGCAAAGCGATTTTATCCGTTGGCTCAATCTCGATATCCAGACCGCCGTAAGGGGATATTTCTGCGTAATTTCTTTGGGCATTGTGCAAGTCGATCGAATAGGATACGATCGCATGAGCGTAATCCTCCAGATCGTTGCAACGAGAAAGATCTGCAAGATATTCTTTTCTTTCGTAAGAGCCTATGGGAGAATCGTCGCCGTACAACTGACGCAGTACGTACGGATCAGGTTGTCTGCTCATGATATGTTCTCCTTTTCATTCGATTAGTTTTTTGTACCACTGAGAGTTTTTCATTGAATTCACCACCTTTAAATTCAAGGAAAAAAATAACGCCCACATTTCTGTGAGCGTTATCATTGCCATATTGATTTTAGATACAAAATGCGGCATAGAGAGGAACAATTTTTTTGTTGTCCTCAAGGCCAAAGTTTTTAGCAGAGAGCTTGATAGCATAGGCAGGTTTGTAGGTGTCCATATAAACCTTTAAGCTCTTTGCTCTGGTATTGTCAGCAGACTTGACCTCGATAGGAATAAGCTGTCCGTCACGCTGAATGATAAAATCTATCTCAGCCCCACGCTCGGATTCCCAATAATAAGTGGTATAACTGTTAATGGAAAGCTGCACATTCACATAATTTTCAGCCATACCGCCCTTAAAGTCATTCAGTTCCTCCACCATATAGAGGATATCATTTGCCGCCAAGTCTTTCTTTGCACAAAGTAAACCTAAATCAGAAACATAAATCTTGAATGCATCGATATCACGGTAATTCTCCAAAGGCTTTTTGATTTGTTCTACCTTATATACCTGTGATACGATACCAGACAGGCAAAGCCATTCAATGGCATTCTCAAATTCGGAAGCCCGTCCGCCTTTCTTAATCAGCTTATATTGAAAACGGGTATTCTTTTTTGAGAGCTGAACGGTAATATTGTCATAGGCAAGTCTTGTTTTTTTGATTTCATTCAGATTGTTATACTTACTCATATCATTGAGATAGCTTGCAAGTATGGTATCCTGCGTATGGCGTACAAGAATATAGTCCTTTGTTTGGACAAACTGCATTACGCACTCTGGCATACCGCCCACAATAAGATACTGACGGTAAAACTGCATTGCCGCATCGTGCAAAGCGGACGGTAACGGCGTATCTGTCTGGAAACATTTTTTTATCTGTTTCACTAAACTGTCCTCGCCAAGAGCCAACATAAATTCCTCCATATCCATAGGATATAGGGTTTTCATATCGACCTTTCCGACAGGGAAAGAAAATTTAGCCCTGTTGACTGCCACGCCGAGCAAACTGCCTGCGACTATGATATGATAATCGGGAGCGTCCTCGCAAAAATATTTCAGCGAAGTCAATGCTCGTTCACAAAGCTGTACCTCATCAAATACAATCAGCGTTTTATCCTTAACTATCGTCTGCCCTGCGATATGCGACAAAATGGGTATCAGATAATCGGGGCTGATATTTTCATCAAAAGTTTCATTCAGCTTTGGATTTGTTTCAAAGTTGAAGTACGCCACATTCTCATAGTGAGTGCGTCCGAACTCCAGAATGGAATAGGTTTTTCCAACCTGTCTTGCTCCTTGCAAAATCAAGGGCTTGCGGTGTTCGCTTTCTTTCCACGCTTCCAAGAAGCTCATAATTTTTCTATACATAGCGACCCTCCTTATAAGGTGTATCCATAGTATAGCATATATTCGTGCGAATTCAATGAATTATTTTTTAAATTTCAACACTAAATTACACGAATGTTTTCATGAACCTCTCACAATTCGACACAAACACTGTCAAGCCGACTTGTTTAGACCTCCCCAAACAAGGAGTTTGGCAAAGTCGTCTTCAGCAGACAACTCGTTGTTGTAGAATTTTTGAAAGATCGTTCGGATACTATCGAGCACATCAAGGAAACGTTTCTTGTAGTATTCGCATTCCTCACAATCTTCATTTTTGCCTGCAGCAATCATGCACATAGCAAATAAAGTGAAAGATCCGCCGACTGCTGCGTCAGGAATAAATTTGATCATTTTGCTTTTTCCTCTCTTTTTTTCATCCGATAAACAAGTAAAAGCAATTCGATCGATCCGATGGAAAGACAAATTCCGATCAGGATGCCCTGCAGATATTTTGCTGACCATGTGCTGCCGGAAGGTGCGGATGTATCTGCAACATTATCTGCTGCATCAGTGTCAAGCTCAATCCTGTGGCCGCGTACTAACAGCCGATGTGTATTGACCCCGTAGGGCGTGCAGGTGATCAAGGTAACGAGATCTTTATCAGGATTGATCTGCAAATCTTCCGTCTGCGTCGGCAGAACGATCTTGATCTGATCGACTTCATATGCCATCGTTTCGCTGAGAACAGTCAAGTAGAATACGTCTCCGATTTCGAGCTGATCAAGATTCGTAAACAGCTTATCCGACGCCGTTCCGGTATGTGCTGAGATCGCGGCGTGTGTCCCGACACCGCCGATGGGAAATGAGGACGTCGGCATATGTCCTGCACCGTGCGCAAGAGCTTCTTCGGAAACGCCATGGTAGATCGGAAGATCTACGTTGATCTTCGGAATGGAGATATACCCGATCACAGAGCTGCCGTTGATCTGCAGAATGCTGTCGTAGTCCGGTATGACTTTCAGAATCGCGTTTGCGTCTCCGATGGTGTTCAACAGTCGCCGGTTGTATTCCTCTGCCTGTTCGCGGGTTTTCTGCAGCTGATCCTCATCTGTGCTTTCTACTGTTTGCAGATATTTTGTCTTGATCTCAGATTTTGTGCGTTCGGCATACCAGCTGCTGATCAGTGGGTAACAGAGCATCGCAGTGCCGAGCAGCATGACCACGGTAAGGATAAGTATCAGAACAGACGTCTTTATCTTCGGTTTCTGCATCGGGATCTCCTTTCAAAAAATATGGGGATCGATCAAAGTCCGATCCCCACTGCGTCAGTTATTATTTAGTTCTCTTTCTTCTGTTTTCTGCGGTTCAGCAGGATCACGATGCAAAGAACGCCGCTCGTAACCAGCGCAGCGCCGCAGATCGTCAGGATCAGTGCGGAACTGCCGCCTGTGCTGGGGATATCGAAGCCGCGTGTATTTACAACGCCGAGTGCAGCAGCGGCGTTGTCAGAATCTCCGTCTGTAAGCATCGTAACAGCATCGTTGTTGACCGTAGCCGAAGCCGTAAGAAGCCTGTGTTCAGGCGTCGGCTGCGTGAACCTTTCGTTCTGCTGAGATTTGAGAATCTTACCCTGGTATCTCGGATCGTTCTGGATCACACCGAGGAGATCTGTGCTGTAGACGGTGCAGGAGTCTGTCGTTTCAGATGTCGAGATATCGATCTGAATATCCTCCTGCAGCAGTGTATACTTGTTATCGGTGCGCAACTCCGTGAGCGTATACACGTCGTTTTCCAGCCCCTTAATAATGATCTTGCCCTTTACGCCGCTGCTCTCAATCGGAATAAAATGCGTCGCATCTTCTTCGCTGCAGCTGTGATCAGCTTCTGCCGCATTATCTACAACGTAATATATGCCCTCTTCTTCATTGACTTCAGCCTGCACATAATAGTCGTCAGTTTCATTATACAGGACGAACTCAACCTTGCTGTAGTCACCGTTATCGTCTGAGAACTTCTTCGTCAGATCGATTGCATAGGTGTAAACGTGGCAATCGTCGGTCAGAAGGTCATAGTAGGACGTATTGGTGCGCTTCCAGAGCAGAGCAACGCTGTTCGGGTTACCCTTATCACCGTACACAACGGAATTGTTTGAATTAAGGTTAGCAGTATAGGTAATGCGGATCGTGCAGTCGCTGTAGCCGCTGTGTACCGAACCTGCGTCAGTATATACGGTATTTGCTGTGTTGATTTCGTTGACGCCATCGTCGGTCAGCGCGACTGTCATGGTGCTTTCTCCGGTGTCGAGCGTATCATAGGTGACGGAATACTTACGGACTTCATCGAAGAGAGTCCATTCTGTAATCTTTTCGGTGCATTTTGCGTCTTTATAGATCGTTATGACGACATCCTGATTGTATGAGATACCCTCTGAAAGCGTATCGGTAAAGGTGTAATCAGACAGATACGATGCAGAGGACGTGATCGACGGCAGCGTGGAAATGATCTGGTATTCCAGAAGATCTTCGCCGGATGCAGTCGCGTGATGCTTGTAGCCGTCGGCAATATCTGTAGCAGACGCATTGTTCGTTCCTGTATCCTGCTGTGATTCACGAACGGTTTTCTCAAGGGTCGGGATACCGGTAGAGTTTTTCGGATACAAGGTGACGTCATAGAGCCATTCAGATCCGCCGTAGTTTTCTGCAGTCGTCCCGCTTGCGCCGACCGAGCCATCTACAGAGGTCATGGGGAGTGACACGAAGAAGGGATTGACTGTAGATGTAACCATTTCCGGAACTTTGGTTTCAACGACAAGATACAGGCCGAGATCCAGAGCGTCTTCTGTTGTATAGCCGGTCGCGTCAGTTTCCTCCATGGCTGTGCCGCCGTTTTCTTTTACAAAGCGCTCAAGTGCGTTCTTAACAGCAGTTGCATTTGCGGTAAGGGAGTCGCTGAGGGCATCTATCAGCACGTCAGACTGATAGTAGTACATCGTCGCGCCGCCGGTGGTTTGATCTGCAGGAGCATAACGATCATTTTCATCCAGACCGATCACCGCCAGCAGAGCCTGCGTATTGGTGTTCCACTGAAAACCGTACAACAGCTCGACGTGTTGTGTGCCGTCTTCGGTGCCGGAGTATGTGTAGATATCTGCGATCCGCAGATATGTAAACTCAACACCCTTGATCGCGTAGCCGAGTGAGGTTTCGCCGTTCCCGAGCAGAGAGTTCTCATCGGAAGCACCTTTTCGTGTTGCGCCGCCGAGTGTATTGTTGACATATTCATCGTAAAGACCTGTCGAGATATATGAACTGGTCCACACGCCGTCTGCAGCTGCGTTTGTAAAATCGTATTTATAGATGCTGAGCGATGCTGTTTTGGAGTAATCAATCGTCGCTGCGGATACATTGGCTGCAGCGACAGGCACGACAGAGACGATCAGTATGCTGATGACCATCAGCAGCGAGAGGAACATGGACTGGATTTGTTTTGCTTTTTTCTTCATTTGGTTTCTTCCTTTCTGAAATTTACATATTGTTTTTTGCGCTGTTTAAGCAGCACAATGCCTACCAGAATAAATGTAATTAGTATAGTACCGCTGACCGTCAGGAGTAGTGCGGAGTTGCTGCCGGTTGCGGGAAGCTCAAATACCGGATTATTTACGACCGTAATCTCCAGATCGACCACAGGTTGTCCTTCAATCTCGGCCGGTAACTGTCCTTCCCATACGGGATTTATCAGCAGCGAAGTGCCGCTGACGGTTTTGACCTCTGTAATGCGGTACAAGATCGTACCGGTCTGAGAGTCCTGCCGCAGACCGGTGAAGCAGGCGAATCCGTTTTCGTCGGTCGTAAGAGTTCCGTCTGCTGTAAGATTACGGGAATCACAGTAGCCGGTCTGAATCGGATCGGTATCTTCGCGCTTTTGTACCGGATTCCATCGTATGCCGTTGTCGGTCGAGTATTCGAGCATAAAAATAACCTCTGCAAGAGCGCCGCCGGTGGAATCCGTCTTGCGGATCGTAATGCTGGCTTCTGCAGGGGTATTCTCTATGACCTTTGTAATGATCTGATCCTTTTCCGTACAGCTGAATTCGTACCTGGTCGTATTGGTGACATACCCGGCAAGTTCGCTTTCCAGTGCGTAGTATGACTTGCCGTAGACGAGCTTTGTATCAAAGGTCAGCTTTCCGGAAGTATCTGTAGACTTCGTTTCAAGCATGGCATTCGTTTCGCTGTCATACAGGGTGAATTCCGCAACAAGCGGCGTTGTAGTTGATTCGTACTTTTCGATGTTCAGCGTAGCCTGCCACAAGGGATTGTCCTTCTCGTAGGTGTACGTCTTACCATTTTCATCGATCGCAACCTCGAAGTCTGTGATCATATCTGTACCGGAAACACCGGATTTCTGATGGATCACATAAGTGCCATATGGAAGATCAGGCGTTGTGGCAAGTCCGTTTATATCTGTCGTGATCTCACCGGAAACAGAGGATGTGTCATAACTTCCGGCAGATTTCAAGTAATACTGGAATACTGCACCGCTCTCTGGCTCGCGTGAATTTGCAAACTCGTTGAGTGTATACTTCTTGATCTGGATCTTACCGGCGATAACGCTTTCTGTCACGCTCACAGCGCTTGTTGTGAGCGCTGCGGTCAGTTTTGCGGGCGACGTGTAGTTGTCCAGAGTGACCTTCGTCGTATTCAGCTGGTAACCGGTGCTCGGCGTGATCTCCTGCAGGTAATATCCTGTGCCGGCTGTGTACTGATCCGTCGTAAATTGTCCGTTAGCATCAGTGGTATACTGCTTCAGCAGTGTACCGCTGCTGTTATATAGACCATAGACGGCTCCCTGCAGCGTGGCATCGCCCTGTGCCGTGTCAGCGGTAGCGTCTTTTTTTGTGACAGTCAGCGTCCACTTTTTCAGCTGGTTTACAACGGCGTTGCCGCTGTTGATATAGGTTGTCGTATTGGCTTTAACGGCGGCGGAATAGACCGTTGTATTCAGAATATATGCGTTGCTTGCGGTGGAGATCTCTTTGACGTAATAGGTTGCTGTTGCCAGACTGCCGAGAGTTGCGATACCGTTGCTGTTCGTCGTCATTTTCCCAACGAGCGTTTTACAGGCGCTGTCGGAATATACCCCGAAAACAACATTGGCTAAGGGACTTCCATTGCTGTCATTTTTCTTGACGCCGATCGTGCCCACCGAGCGTTTATTCTTTACGTTCAATGTCCCTACATAGGCGTTGCTTTTCAGCGGTGAGTTTTGATTGATCGTGACCGTCCACGATGTCGCACCGTTGCTTTCATACCCGGACGGGAAAACAGTTTCTGTCACCGTGTATGTTCCGAACTCCAGCAAAGGGTCACTTGTGCCCCCGGATGTAATAGCATAGCCATTTTTATTGGTTGGACCGATTGTAGCGACAATCCGTCCGGCAGAATTTCTTACTGTAAATTCTGCCCCGGCAAGACCGCTTCCGGTGCTTGCATCGGTCTTATATACCTCAATAGCGCCTTTATAATAAGGACTGAAAATTTTTGAAGCATAAACCGTTGTATTTGACTTGACGATGGAATATCCGTTGAAGGGAGAGAGCATAACACCGCCGCCGTTTGATGCGGTGCAATGCGCGATCCAATGCTGTCCGTTGTAATATCCGGCATAAACAGCAGCGTGATAGTAAATGTACTGGCTGTCGGAGAATATGATAATATCTCCGGGTTGATAATATAGCAGACCGTTCGCATAATCTTTTGCGACGCCGCTGTAGTCCATTCCATTAACCTCGGTCGGATTTGCGTCATACGCATAATACCATCCGGTAGAGGCATCTTCTGTTGCTTTCTCCAGTGAATACCAGACAGACCCCACGCCGATGCGCTGTGTATGCGGATCTTGCCCTGTATCGCTTGGTTTACATCTCCAAGTGATACCTTTATCTGTTCCGCCGTAAGCAGATGTGTTCCACAGATAATAGTTGACAAATGATGCACAGCACATTGCGTTTGTATTCTTTACTGCGCCGTGAGCTGAAATGCAGTTTGCGAAACCACAGTGGCAGTAGAATGTCTGCACGTATGAGGTCTGCCCGGGATTATTTTTCCCAGCATCAGTGAAATCCGCCGAAGAATTAAGAGATTTTACTGCTTTGTATACATCTGTTGCTCGCATTTGTGCCAGTGTCATTTCTGTCGCTGCATCGGCGGTCTGCAAGCCGACAGGGAAACTGCCAATGAGCATAAGCGCGGCAATGAGTATAGACAGAAATTGTGTACTGATTTTCTTCCATTTCATATTGCATTCCTCCTTAAATATAAAAAAGCTGCATCTTTCGATACAGCTTCAAAAACTCTAACCATAGATATTTGTATTATTGGTTACAACGGCTACATAACAGTTGCCGTTTGCAAATGCGACGCCGACAGTAATATATTTGTTTGCCGTATTGCCGACGTATGCCCAGTGGCCGGAACTGTTCTTAAAACCGGCAGCAATCCTCTTCGCTAATACATCGACATTATCTCCTTGATACCTTTCCGCACATCCGATTGCCTCACCGCATATCGGACACCAAAATGGCGGATCATCAGGGCAGTTAATACTGTCCAGATATTCACGGCTGTAGTATTTTCCGTATTGCAAAGCTTCAGCTGCTGCTTGTTCATCCATCGCATCATGCGCAAAATTGGTGGTGAGCTGCTTTGCACGGTATTCCGCATAAGCCTGCTGCTTCGGCAAAGTCGTGGCAGTTACACTGCCCTGCTCGTTACGGTACAGATTGATATAATAAAGGATACGCTCCTGTAACAGCCCAGCTGTTGCTTCCGATGCAGCAACACTGTACTTGTCTAGCTTGGCAGTCGAACGAGTCTCAGATGCGGAGCAACCGGAACGGGTACAGGTGCGGGTCTCAGTTCCCGTTGAGGTAGTTGTAGCCGCTTTGGTCACCGTCCATGCGCTGTAGCTGTGACCCTTGGCAGAGACGTAGGTGTCTTTGTAGGAGTCACCGCAGGAACAGGCATGCGTGGTATATCCTTGTGAGGTACAAGTAGCTGCAGTCACCTTCGAAGTGTAGCTATGGATGTGACTGCTGGTGCCGGTCGAAGCAGTACCGGAACTACTGCAGGAACTGGAAGGCGGGTTGCTGGATGCATAATTGCTTGCTACTCCGGAAGAAGATGGTCTGCATGAAGCAGCGGATGAACTTGCGCTATTCTTGCTTGAAGTTAAGTTGCTGCTGACTGTATTTTTACTCGAAGCAAAACTGCTGTCATTATGCTTGTAACCAGATGCGAAGTTCATGGAGGACGCATCAGACTCACCCGAAGCAGGTACAGAATTACCGTCAGAATACTCGTTCAATCCTTCTAAAATATTTGAAGAAAAACTCAAAGATTCACAAGATGCAGAATTATTGTATTCTGATGATAAGCTCTGGTTTTGAATCTTTTCCAGCATATGTGCAGTAGAGTTGGGCGGAGTCATGGTATCATCCGATAGGATAGCTATCGATATAAATATTGGTAATAAGAGCAACGGGATTACAATTGCCTTTCTTTTCATTAGATTGTTCCCCTTTCTTTAATCTAATTCGTGACCGTCTCTTTCGTGTGTCGCGACCCAGTCGCGCATGGCTGCTGTTGTCATTTCGCGCGAGCGCGGTAACCACTGCGGAGAATTTACTGAGTTTTCATTTTCCTGAGAGGCATTTGAGAAAAACGTGAACAGCTCTGTGATCAGTGTATTTACCGCGTATTTCATGGAACGCATCTGCTGCCCCGTCTCATTCTCATTTATCAGAATATCTTTGGCTGTTTTCAGAATTGCGTTTTTAACGCGCAGCTCTGCATCTGCTCTCGCTGTTCTCTCTACCTCTGCGAAGTAATCCTTTCGGGCGTTTACACGTTTTGAGTAGTCTACCTGTGATTCGCCTTCAAAGGGTTTCATTTTTTCCGGCCTTGCTTCATATTTTGCTTCCAGATCAACAACGCTTTTTACATAGCGGTCGATCTGTCCCTGCAGAGCTGGAAGAAGTGCCAGGATGTTTTTTGTGGTCGCATCCACCACCGCCTTGATCTCCTCCGGCAGATACATATATTTCAGCGCACCGAACTTTGGCAGCGTCGGCAGCAAAGAACGTATTTCGGCGGCAATCAGAGCCTGCGTCTTTCTGGATGCCTTGGGCGGCTGGAACGTTGAGCATTCTGTCTTTTTACCCGATTCATTCACCGGCTCAGATCCAGAAGCAGTGAACTGCTCCTGATCGGACGCCGGCGTTCTTTTCGTTGCCGGACTTTTCCAGACTCTTTTCTGTCCTTTACCATCGCCCTGAGGGGCGGGAATCGGCGGACGTTTCGCCGGGTATACGGTGCGTTCCCAAGCTGCGAGCTGTTGATCGGAAAGCCCGATTCCACGGATCGCATGATCTGCCATCGCGCCGATTATCGTTGCTGCTTCGTTTTTTTCAGCGAAATACTCCTGCAGCTCGTCGGCAAAAGTATATCGAATCAGGCTACGCCGGATTGCATTGACCTTTTCAGGATCGATATGGTTTACGGCAATATCCTGTTCCTTGTCCCAAAAAACAATGTGACAGTGCGGATGATCTGCTTCGGCGTGAACAGCGGCAGTCCATTGCAGATTTTTGAATTGAATGTTATTCTCCCTTGCGAGGATCTTCGCCTGCTGGCGGATAAGTTGCTGCCATGTGCGGTTGTCCCGCAGATTTAGATCAATCTTTTCTGCAGCTTCCGGTGTATAAGATATAATCGAGCGGTATATGTTTCGACCGGCCTGCGATTGTTCGCGTACCAAATCGGCAACCTGCTGCCAGTGATAAAATTCTGTTATACCGTAACCGGTAAGCTGCCCGAACAGGCCGTGGGTGTTGTTCTTGTTATATATGACGCCGGGGCGCGTCGCAATGTAGTGGATGTGTGCTGCATTCCTGTCCGGCGTCGAACTCTTGTTGATGGGCTGGAATCTCTGTTTATACATCAGCGCTCCCATCGGCGTCCTCCTTTCGTGAGAAAAAGACTGCGTTCAGAAGAAACAGTCTTTTGGGGATAAAACCTTAGAGGTGCCCGGCCTGCTCCAACAGCTCGTCCACGTCTTCCAGACGTTCGTCGGTTGCAGTGCCGGTGGTCTTCATGTAAGCAATACCGCGTTTCACGGCTTCGCGTTCCAGCTGTGCAAGATCAAGCGAATTGCATACGCCGGTCTGAAGTAGTACCGCAAGGTTTGAATAGAAGTTCGCGGAACTGATCTTACCGATCTTTACGATCAGCTTGACTATACGTTCCGCCTGCTTTCCAATCTCAGCCTGTACCTCGTCGCGGACGATCCCGGATATCAGATCAATGTCCTGTATGTATCCGTCGATTGAAAGTCCCTTGTTAACGTACTCCCGGACCAGTGCGGAGGTAGCTATGTGACGGTCAGCTGCGATTTTGTCCAGAGTAGCTAACGTACTTTCTGGAAAAGAAACCGACCGCTTTACCACTTTTTTCTCTTTCATTGGATTTCCCCTTCATATACAGAACGGGGTTCTGTTTTTTTGCACGAAAGTGCGCGAGAACCCCGGTAGCGGCTTGCCGCTACGCTGTTTTCGAGGGGTTGCAGAACCCCTCTATTCCTGCGCTTCGTTTTGATACCTGTTTTTTCGATGCGCAGAGGCGGATTTCCCCCTGCAAGGGGTGTATCGGATGAAAAAAGAATGATTTTCACGGCATTTCCTCACATCCTTCCTCTTCGTAAAGCCGTTCCGGATCGCTCTCCTGCTGCATCGCCATGGCGGCTTCCTGCCATCAGCTGCTCGTTAAAATCCTTGCAGAGTGGCGTATGCTTCGTGCAGGTATATCCGCGTTCAGTATATTCGTGGATCAGTTTATTTGCTTTTTCCTGCCCCCAATTCGGTGCCGGCTGTCCGTTCTCGTAAGTAGCGTTCATATCGTTAACGAAACCGAATACAATCCGTTTGATCTGCGGGTGGTCTTCAAGAAAACGGTCAAGCGCTTTCTGACCGCTCAGACCGCCGATGCTGATCCGCCAATCTTTCTGCCAGTCCCCGCCGGCGATCTTCGCCAGTGTTGCATGGCTCATGGCGTCAATCGGCGATTCAAAGACGAATACGCGATCTGAACCACCGGTAATCGTCCATGGAAAGGATTTATCGCTACCGCTTGCTTCCTGACGGAAATGTGACTGATTGTTTGAACCGCGTAGTCCGCAGTATTTTGCAGTGCCGAAGGAATCGTATGCGATAAACATAACGTTGTGCCGTTCAGACTGTTCTGCGATCTTCCGGTCGTGCATCTGACGGGAAATGATCGCAGGGTCAAGTCCGCGAGTGCCGGCGAGATAGGCAAATACACGTCGGCTGGTAGAGGACTTCTCCGGGAGCTGCAGATTCTTTTCCGCAGGCGGAGTATATTCTGTTTTTGCAGCTTTTGGTGCTGTAGATGTAATATTTTCACCTGTGAGTAGCTGGCAGGCTTTAATGAAGTTGAGCCCTTTTTCCCTGCGCACAAAGTCGATCACGTTGCCGCGCTCGTCAGTTGCATGGATGAAGTACCGGTTGCCGTTGGGAAAGAGAAACATTCCGCCGCAATTCGGGACTTTAAAGCTGCCGTCGGGCTGTTCTTTTAGCTCGTAGCCAAAGTTGCAGGCGACGGAGACGATGTTTGCCTGCATGGCTGCAGCGGCCAGTTCTTTCATCTGTTCCTTAGTGTAAGGCATTTTTGCTTCCTCCATTCTTTAAAACTGAAAAGGCAGTACACTGAGTCAGTGAACTGCCTTTCCGAAATGCAGCCGCGTTGTGCGGCAGATATTTAATTTTCTACGATGTCAAAACCGGACAAGTAATCGAGAGGCAGATCATCTACATCGGGGTCTGTCGCAGGCTCAGCTTCCTTTGCTTTCGGCGGAGCAGGAACAAATTCAATGCGGTCAGCGATCAGTTCCGCTGCAGTGCGTTTTACGCCGTTTTTATCTGTATATTTGCGGAAAGTCAGGTCGCCCTGCACGAAGATCGGGTCGCCCTTCTTGAAATACTTTGTGACGAATTCAGCCATACCGCGCCAGCAGACGACTTCGAGAAAGTCGGTGGCACGCTGACCGTCTGCACCGGCATAGCGCCGATCACTTGCGACGGTGACTGTAGAACAGGAAACGCCGTTCGGCGTTGTACGGAGCTCCGGGGTACTGGTCAGTCTTCCGAGAACATAGGTGTTGATAGGCATCTTTATTCTTCCTTTCCTTTTTCAAGATAAGCCGTACAGGTAATGGTGCTCGACTTCTTCTACCGTCATGTCGTCGAACTGGGGATCGAGGCGCAGATACAATGACGTGAATTTGATTAGACGTTGCATCGAGGGATTCCAGAGCTGCGATGATGTAACCCTTGCAGGCGCTGTTACTCCACGGCCCGTTTATGTAGGCAATATTTTCAATAGTCATAGCTGTTGCTCCTTTGCATCAAATGAAAAGAAAATCAGTCGGGATTTTTGTCTTCGAACATTTCATCTGGGATGTAGTCCGGGGACTGCTGCTGAGCTTTAAAGTATAGGTTGAGTGCAGCGCGGACGATATTTGCAATCTCTTTTTTGGATGCCGCTGCAAAGTGTGTGTCGTAATATTCCTTGTCTATAGGAGCTTCGACCTTGTACTTTTTGTCGGAGGAATCCTTACGCTTCTTCTTGCCGTCGATCAGTTTCAGCACATCTTCCATGGAGAGCTGACCGCCGCATTTCTTTGACGCGTCCTTTAAGCGCTCGGATGCCTTAATATCTACTTTTCGCTTATGGTCTGTGATCGAAAGCTCCACATATTTCTGTTCCTGATCGCTGAGATACGAAAGAGCGACGCCGACACGGAGGCCGATTGTGTTATCGTCTAACATCATTTTCAGAGTGTCGGACAGTGCATTAATGCGCAGCAAACGGGCGACGGATGCCTGAGATAGTCCATACTCCGCACCTGTGACTTCAACTTTCCTTACTCCGTTATCCATTGGATAACGAGCCTCTTCCGTCGCATTCTCATGCGGTTTTTCGGTGTTTTCAAGTGCATTTTTTATTTCGTTTTTTTTGTCCTCAGAGAAGAGCTCTCCATATGCTCCGGCAATGATGTATGCCTGCTCTGAGGGGCGCAGCTCAGAGAACCCGCGCTGCATGAGATTGGTTATGTGAACGATAGCCTTTGCATCCTCGTCAGACAGATCAGAGGGATGCACGATCGCCGGGATGCGATCCAGTCCGGCTTCCTTCGCAGCTTCAACGCGATTGTGACCTGCCAGGATTTCATAGCTGCCCGGTCTTGTTTCTCTGACGATGATCGGCTGCATGATACCGTGTGCCTTTATGCTTTCGATCAGGTCATTTTTCCGTTCTCCTTCGTAAAGCCTATAGCTGTGTTCATGGTAGGGAGTAAGATCATGGATCAGCAGCGACGTAATCTCTCCTACTGACTGAGCGGAAAAGAGAGAGGAGATCTTGTCGTCGTAGGAGGCGGCCGCAGGGCTGTTCCAAAGTTCATCCAGGCTTTTTATTGTCATGGTTTTTGCCGACGGTTTTTTACTTCCGAATGCCATTGATTCTGTCCTCCAGTTCCTTTGCAAATTTCAGATAGGCTTCAGCAACTTTGTTGCTGCGCTGATACTCGATAATCGATTTTGATTCGATATCTCCTTCTTCAACCTTGATTGAAACCGGTATCTTTGTGTCAAAGACGTGGATGCTTTGGCCGAGAGTATTATCAATCAGCTCGCCCACTTTCCGACTTGCCGCAAAGCGTTCAGTATATCTTGTTACAAGAATGCCGGCAATCTGCATACTGCGGTTCGTTGCACGTTTGATTTTACTGATTGTTCCGCAAAGCAGCTCCATGCCTTTTGCAGATGTGATCTGTGCCGCGGTGACGATCAGGACGTACTCTGCAGCAGTCAGAGCGTCGATCGTAAGCTGGCCGAGGGAGGGCATACAGTCAATGATAATATATTCGTAGTCTTCGATCACACATTCCAACAGATCACGGAGCACATATTCGCGGCGCATACAATCGCGCAGCTGCATTTCCGTTGCGGAAAGCTCAATGCTGCTCGGCAGGAGATCGAGGTTTTCGCGAATGTGTTGTGGGGCGTCCGGAATATCTTCACCAGCCGCAGATGCAGCCA
>OBYM01000792.1_pt1 | contig 15657 bp, 17 predicted proteins | sample 1538191 | NCBI WGS metagenome assembly OBYM01 (sample SAMEA2580165, study PRJEB22360) | human gut metagenome | biome: human gut; feature: human-associated habitat; material: faeces | place: Denmark | collected 2008/2010 | reverse complement strand
CCGGAGAACCATGAGAATCTTCCGCTGTCTGCCTGCCTGTATGAAACGGCATCGGCGGTCGGGACTGTGGGATTGACACTTGGTATTACACCGCAGCTGCGCATTCCATCGCAAATGGTGCTGATCTTGCTCATGTATCTGGGCAGAGTCGGCGGTCTTACCCTCATTTATGCGGCACTTTCCAGCAAAAAAGTGAGGAATGCAAGGCTACCGCAGGAAAAAATAATGATTGGATAAGGAGCCTTTTCACATGAAAAACATTCTATTGATTGGCACAGGCCGCTTCGGACGGCATATCGCAGTACAGCTTTCTCAGCTGGGGCATCAGGTCATGGCGGTCGATACAAACGAGGAACGAATCAGTGATGTGCTGCCATATGTCACCAACGCACAAATTGGCGATAGTACAAACGCGGAGTTTCTTCGCTCTCTTGGCATCGGAAATTTTGACGTCTGCATCGTGACCATCAGCGATAATTTTCAGAACTCGCTGGAAACCACCTCGCTGCTGAAGGAGCTGGGTGCAAAGTGCGTGGTATCGCGTGCCGAGCGTGATGTGCAGGCAAAGTTTCTGCTTCGCAACGGTGCAGACCATATAGTCTACCCGGAAAAACAGGTGGCAAAATGGGCAGCGATCCGATACACTGCCGACCATATCTTCGACTACATAGAGATCGACGAGCAGCACGCCATTTTTGAGGTGGAAGTACCAAAAAGCTGGGTCGGGAAAAGCATTGGCGAACTGAATATCCGCAGAAAGTTTGGAATCAACATTCTTGGCATCAAGCATTCGGGAAAAACCGAAGTATCAATTACACCGGATACGGTGCTGTCCGGGGAAATAACGATTTTAGCGTTGGGCGAATACAAAGCGCTGCAAAAGTGCTTCCGAATCTGAACGGACGGTGAGGGTATGTGGAAGATGTCGTTTTGATCGCTGGGACAGCGTTAATGTTTCTGTTCGGCTGGTTTTTGATGAAGCGGCTGGATCGCTTTCTGGATGAAAATCAGAAGCGAATCGAGGAAGCGCCCGAACAACAGCAGCCTGAGCCGTGCGTGCATCTGGCCGGAAATATTCCTCCTGACAAACTTGAGGAAACGCTTTCCCGGTTTCGCAGCAGTCATGCCCATGTAGAAATCGTGATCTATGATTCAGAGCAAATTTCATTTCCGGACAACGAATCCGATTGGGCGCAGTAGAAACCTTCACATCTTGGTGCTATAATATCGTTTAAGAGGGGTGGTGAAAATGTGCAGAACAAAGGAAGTGAACTGCCAAAAGAGCATATTCTTGTGTGCCTGTCCTCGTCTCCATCCAATGAACGCATTGTACAAATGGCAGGGAAAATGGCACAGGCATTTAGCGGCAGCCTTACCGCGCTCTACGTGCAGACACCCGGAGACGCTGATATGAATGCGGAAGATACCGTTCGCTTGCAGGCGAATATGCGTCTGGCTCAGCAGCTTGGCGCAGAGATCGTCACAACGCATGGTGAAGATGTGGCAACACAGATCGCGGAATATGTGCGGCTCTCTAATGTGACCAAAATTGTGATTGGGCGAAGTGGTGTACAGCGGCGGCATTTTTGGAGTGAAGCGACGCTGACAGAACGGCTCATTGCGCTTGCACCAGAGGTGGATATTCATATCATTCCGGATGTGGAAGCCTATAAGAGCTACCGCAGGAAACGACTGCTTCCCATCCGTCCGGCGTTTCCGACCGCATGGGAACTGCTTCTGACCATCGGGATTCTGGCAGCTGCGACGGTCATCGGATGGGTCTTTCTGCGGCTAGGCTTTGCAAATGCCAATATCATCATGGTTTACCTGCTGGGGGTGCTTCTGACTTCCGCTTTTACCAGCGGATATACCTGCGGTGTGCTGTCCGCTTTTTTGAGTGTCATCCTGTTCAATTATTTTCTGACGGAACCCCGGCTGTCTTTGGCAGCCTATGGTAGTAAATACCCAATAACCTTTGCTGTCATGTTTGCAGCGGCGCTTTTGACCGGTACGCTTGCCGCAAAGCTCAAAGCCCATGCGCAGCTATCCGCGCGGGATGCCTATCGGACAAAACTCCTTTTTGATATGAACAGGCAGCTTCAAAAGGCGGAAACACCGGATGAGGTCTATCAGATGACCGCGACGCAGATACAGAAGCTCATGCAGCGGGACATCCTGATTTATCCCGTGCAGAGCGGCGTACTGTCCCAAGGAATCATTTACCCGGCTGACGGAAGCAGACCATACAGCGTCCCAGACACAAACCGGGAGCAGGATGTGATTCGCTGGGTCTGGCAGAACCGGAAACGTGCCGGAGCAACGACGCAAAACTTTCCAAAAGCAAAACGGCTGTATCTTGCCATTCGTACCGGGCAGCAGATTTACGGTGTTGTCGGGATTCCGATGGAGAAGCAAACGCAGCCTGACGCATTTACATCCAGCGTGCTGTTTTCCATTCTCGGCGAGTGCGCTCTGGCGCTGGAAAGCCTACGCAACGCCGAAGAAAAGGAAAAAGCCGCCGTCCTTGCAAAGAACGAGCAGCTTCGTGCAAACCTTCTGCGTTCAATTTCCCATGACCTTAGGACCCCGCTGACCTCCATTTCCGGCAACGCGGATACGCTGCTGCACAGCTATAACGTGCTGGATGAACAAACGCGGAAACAGATTTTTACGGACATTTATGACGATGCGCAATGGCTGACGGGACTGGTTGAGAATTTACTTTCCGTTACGAAAATCGCGGACGGCAGCGTCAAGCTGCGCCTTTCCGATCAGGTCGTGGACGATATTGTGTCGGAAGCGCTCCGGCATATCGACCGAAGGTCGGCGGAGCATCACATTACAGTAGATTGCGGAGATGAGCCGCTGCTGGTGCGGGTGGATGCAGGACTCATCATGCAGGTGCTTATCAACTTGGTGAACAACGCAGTCAAATATACTCCGGCTGGCTCGAACATCCGGATCACGGCAATCCCGCGAGAAAATATGGCTGAAATATGCGTCAGCGATAACGGTCCCGGTATTCCAGATGAACTGAAGGAACGTGTTTTTGAAATGTTCTTTACCGGGGGCAATCCGATTGGCGACAGCCGCCGAAGTCTTGGGCTTGGGCTTACGCTCTGCCAAGCCATCATTCATGCCCATAATGGCGAAATGACATTGAAAGATAATTCGCCGCATGGCTGCATCTTTTCCTTTACAGTACCGCTCAGTGAGGTGAACCTAAATGAATAAGCCACTCGTCCTCGTTGTAGAAGATGATACGCCGGTGCGCAATCTGATCACAACAACGCTGAAAACCCATGAATACAGGTATCTTTCTGCGCAAAACGGCGCAAGCGCCGTGATGGAGGCGCTGTCTCACAACCCGGACATTGTGCTGCTTGATTTGGGACTGCCAGATATGGACGGTGTGGAGATCATCCGAAAAATCCGTTCGTGGTCAAATATGCCGATCATTGTGATCAGCGCCAGAACAGAGGATTCTGATAAAATCGTGGCGCTGGATGCCGGGGCGGACGATTATCTCACCAAGCCCTTTTCCGTGGATGAACTGCTGGCGCGGCTGCGAGTGACGCAGCGGAGACTGTCGCTGATGAAAACAGACGCAGCGCAGGAATCTCCGATTTTTACGAACGGTGCGCTGAAAATCGACTATGCGGCAGGCTGCGCATATCTTGACGGTGCAGAACTGCACTTGACGCCCATCGAATACAAGCTGTTGTGTCTGCTCTCAAAAAATGTGGGCAAGGTTCTGACCCACACCTACATCACACAGCAGATTTGGGGCAGCAGTTGGGAAAACGATATTGCTTCTCTGCGGGTGTTCATGGCGACCCTGCGCAAAAAGCTGGAACGCGGAAAAGACGGGCAGCAATACATACAAACGCACATCGGAATCGGCTATCGGATGCTCCGCGTCGAATAGCAGGGAGGCTTTCAAAAAATCTATGAATTGTCATACTGATCTCCTATCCGCATTTCAGAAAAAAGGGATATCTGCTTCCGTTTTACACGATCGGCTATGGTGTGATACGCTGCTTTGTAGAGGGACTTCGTACTGACAGTCTCTATCTGATGCCAGGTGTCCGCGTGTCGCAGGTGTTGTCTGGCTGCCTGATTCTATTGGGCGTTTTACTCGTAGGTATTATTCGAAGAAGGCAGGATATACAGGTATAAAACTAATTTGCTCTTTATTTATCACATTCTTAAAAATCGGTGCGTTCACCTTTGGCGGCGGATACGCTATGATTGCGCTGCTTGAAAATGAGTTCGTTGAAAAGAAAAAATGGCTTGAAAAAAGCGAGTTTTTGGACATGGTTGCGGTAGCCGAATCCACGCCAGGACCAGTCGCCATCAACAGTGCGACTTACATTGGTTACAAAATTGCAGGATTTGCGGGTGCAACCATGTCCACACTTGCTGTCAGCATTCCATCTTTCTTTGTAATTTATGGTATCTCGCTGTTCTTTGATCAGTTTCTCAGTTTGCGCTGGGTTTCCTGCGCATTCCGCGGGATTCAGGTATGTGTGATCTATCTGATCCTTACCGCAGGGCTGAAAATGCTTAAAAGTATTGACAAAAATACACTAAACTTGACGATTCTCACGTTGGTCGTGGCTTCCATGCTCTGCTGCTCGATCACAGCAGTTTCGTTTTCCTCTGTGTTTTACATCCTGATCTGCGGCGCGGTCGGGCTTGTTGTTTTCTTTCTGCGAAAAATCCGGAAAGGAGATGGGAAAACGTCATGATATACCTGCGTCTCTTTCTGAACTTTTTGATGATCGGTGCCTTGTCTTTCGGCGGCGGCTATGGAATGGTTTCGCTGGTACGCGAAACGGTGCTTTCCAACGGCTGGCTGACAGAGAACGAGTTTCTGAATTTTATTGCCGTATCTGAATCCACACCGGGACCCCTTGCCGTGAATATGGCAACCTTTATCGGCTCAACACTGGGCGGAATCCTCGGTTCATTTGTTGCAACGCTGGGCGTGGTGTTGCCGTCATTTTTGATTATTCTCTTAATTGCATCCGCACTAAAGAATCTGATGAAATATGCACCCGTCAACGCCTTTTTATCGGGAGTTCGTCCGTGCGTTGTAGCGATGATCCTTGCGACCGCGCTCAGCATGGCGCTGTCTACGCTGTTTGGCCTCACAGATTTACAGGCCGGATTTGCGCCCGATTTGCGCTCTATCGCAGTATTTGCCATGCTCGGAGCAACGCATCTGATTTGTAAAAAAATCAGAAAAACAGCTCCATCGCCAATTCTGATGATCCTGTTTTCAGCGGGCCTCGGAATCTTGTTTTGGTGCATATTCTAGCATGGCGATTGATTTTATTTCCAACTTCAATAGCAATTCCTGCTGAACCGCGCTTATTTCATTGCATATAATTTCGAGCGACATCACCCTTCATTCATGATGCCGCTCCGCGCTTCGGCCATACCATTCTGCCACAAATGAGCTGACCATCGTTGTAATAGCGAGGACTTTCAAGTCCTCGCTATTAGCATACATCGTCGTGAAGGTTGTTTTTCTCGGTGATCATGGAAATCAGCTCGTAGCACAAAACAAAGGTGATGATGATACGCAGGCTTGTCCTCGTACCTCCTTATTTTGTTTTCTGCTCTATCAGCTTTCGCTGTGGTGGGTTAAGTATAGAGCGCAACCAGAAGCCATTAACCCCTGAAAACACGCTAGCCGTAACGCACCATGACAAGCAGAAACAAGTTGAGGTGAAAAGGTCAAGCCGCGCAAACCCGCATGAAATCAGGCTTTTCTCTGGTTGTCCATATGCGGTTGTCAAGTAAGGAACAAAAATTTTTGCAAATAAATAAGCCCTACAAGGTTTTCAAATCGGTTTTGAACCAATTTGATCCTTGTAGGGCTTATCTCTTAATTTTTATGGACGAAGACCCTTTACAAGAGTCTGAAATGCAAACAATTTAACATAGATACTTCTGTTACGATTGTTTCCTGCTCTGTTGCTGCTGTACTTTCTGTCTGTGCCGGTGACAGTGACTCAGAAGAAGTCTGGTCTGCTGCAGGTGCTCCGGAGCATGCTGCCATAGACATTGCCATTACAACAGCAAGCATACCCTTCATCATACTCTTAATTCTCATAATCGTTTTTCCTCTCTGAAACATGTTTTGTTTTTCCTCTGCTTCACTATACAATACCGTTGTAAAAACCAATGTCCAAAGTAGGAAAAATTTGAGTAAATTCTGACACTTATTTTATGCAGTTCTATCTTTATGAGATTTCATCAACATCATAATACTTAAAATCTCGGAAGCAGGCACTTCCTCCTGTTTCCTCTGCCGCATAGCAGAACAGACCAAACCGGCAACCAGTAAAATGATCCAGTTTGAAGTACAGCTTATGCACGGTTCCGATGGGTAGCCAGTCTCCCTTATTTACCCGGTAATAGCAGCGTGCTTCATCCTTCATGTTACAGAAATCTGCTTCAAGGCGAAAATCCATCTGGTGTGATTCAACAACAGTTCTTTCCGTCATATCCAATATACCATCTTCTTTTTTATCCAGCATAAGGACTTCATATTTTCCATGATGTTTTGTAATGCCAACTGCAGCATAACAGCTCTGCAACGCACACAAACCTGCGACATCGCCCTCTTTCAATGCAGAAGCATCAACAGTAACCTCAGCTGCGCAGGACGGATAACTCATCCTTTGCGTAAGCGTATTTACTGCCTGTGTAAGCTCTGTACAAACTTCCCGTGTTGTAATTGTATAGGTTCCCTGCAATGCATCCAGATGATAGTACCGTGGATCTGGATCATGATTAAACTGCCAGCGCGGAAGCAGCCCATTACAGAAATCATCACTTCCCACTAATGGCTGATAAATGTATCCTGGTCTGGTACTGTGAACCTCTATTTCTTCCGGCACATGTCCGTTCTGTCCAAAAACCGGAAAATGATCCTTCCAGGTAACCGGAACCAGAATAGGAATCCGTCCAACTGCTCCGGAATCCTGAAACAGCATTGCATACCACTTTCCATCCGGCGTATCCACTATTCCTCCCTGTGCCACGCCCTGTCCACAATATCCACGATCATCACAAAGTACATCTCCACCCGTGAATTCTCCTTCCAGAGAATCACTGTAAAAGCATGCTTCCGTCCGCATCCAGCGGTCTCTCAGGGAATGAATCAGAAAAATATAATAATAGCCGTTTATTTTTTGAATATGAGAACCCTCATAGCCTAGCTCCGGGTTCTTATGATCACTGACTAAAAGACGATGTAATCCGTCCTTCTTTGGTGCAGTCAAATCTTCATTCAATTCTGTAATCCAGATTTCATCATTTCCATATACAATATAGTTTCTGCCATCCTCATCAAATAATAAAGAGCCGTCATGATAAAAGCCTTCTATCAGCTGCTTTTTCCATGGACCATCTATTTTTTCCGAAGTATACAAATAAGTCTTACGGGTATCATTTGCCACAAAGCAGATATAAAATCGGCCTTCATGATAGCGCAGGGAAGCTGCCCACATGCCCTGTCCGTAAATATTCTGACCGCTTTTCAGTTGCTGCGCATCCGTATGATCCAACGTCTCATAGACATAAGTCGCATGCTCCCAGTGCACCAGATCAAAAGACTGCAGAATCTCACAGCCCGGCATAAAGTGCATGGTTGTGGATACCATATAATAGGTGTCTTCTACGCGGATCACGTCCGGGTCTGGATAATCCAATCTTGTTATAGGATTTACATTCATTGTTTATTCCTTTCTGTTTTATCTCCATATTCTTTCTTTGTTCTATTCTATTTTTACTATTTTATCTTTGTTTCTTATCCGTCTGCCTTTTCAACTCTTCTCTGCCCCATTTCACTATTGCTAATATCACAATCTCACAGTAAAATATAATAATCGAAAACGATCCTGCACCATGTTATTCATCAGAAAATTCCGGTTTGCACAGATTTACCGGGAATAAACAGAAGGAGACCAGCATGAAGGAAAACCGGAGAGACTATGAAGAAAAGTCTGTAAATAATAATCTTCTATGATAATGATCGAGCTGGAAGCGCTAAATTGGAGCTTCCAGCTCTTGCTATATATATACAACATGATTTCGGGCATGTCAAGAGCAGACGTCAAAAACGTCCTTCTCATCATACATTCACACCATTAGGGATAAAGTGCGTTTCTCTTCCATAAGTTTCCTTAAAATAGTCCTGCACTCCTTTGCTCAGAACAATGACCTCGTCCGCATATTTCGCAGCATTTTTTTCGCCTTGGTGGATAAACTTAGAACCAAGTCCTGATTGCCATTTCTCGCGCTGCCAATCAATGCCAATGTAATATCATGGGCAACTTCGCCTTTTTGAAATTCAATCCATGCTGTTCAGTTTATCCACGAACTGCTGCACGGCAGATACGATCTTACGGATCCTCTGCCGAGAACCCCAGCGCACTGGCGATAGGCGCACAGTACTTGAACGTCTCGCCCATCATTGAGACATTGGTGTTCGCATTGGAAGAAGCAGCGGCAGTCACCGGCAGGAACTTCTTGCCGACATTCTCCACAGAAGATCCGATGTTCTGGAGCTTTTCTCCAGCTACATCGATCTTGGCAAGAGTCGCATTCTGGATGCCATTTGCGTAACCACCTCCTTTTGGGCATAAGAAAAGCCCTACTTTCTTTGACATAAGTAGGGCAAAATTAAACTATAAAATTCTTAACTTGAAATTTCTATGGTGATTTTGCTTGAGCAATTTCACAAAAAGTCGTTTTTCTGAAATTTCTTTCGCTTCGTATTTTTACGATAAGCTGATTTTCTGAAATTTCTATGCTAAAATAGCCTCAGAAATTTCAATTTCCGTTTTTCGGAGGAAAGGAAACAATCATGACAAACCGAGCTGGTACACTCGTGAGTAATCTGTCAGGCGAAATGGCTTATGAATCTTTTCGACTGACTCTGCTTCCACCGAATCCTCCTATTGAGGTGTCTGGTGAGCTTTTCACGAAACTTATGCACTCTTCTCAGGAAGCACTTGATAGGTCACAATCACATCTGTGACATACACAGGAGTCTTGTCAGAGGCTTCGCCCCAGTGGAGTATTTTTCAAGATCTTCTCGAATTCCTCTACTGTCATTCCAGCATCTTTCGCTGCTTCTTCAATCGTCACGCGGCCCTTTCTCACCAGCTTAACCAACATCCGCATGAAGGCCGAGAAGAGGTTAAACGGCGGTGGGTTCCGTTTTTGGAGATGTTGCCGGAGTACAAGAGCATTTGTGAGGATATTCTTGCAGGAAACAAGGACAAATATAGCGAATGAGGTAGTGTATCATGGCGAACAATTACGGCTATTTTGGCAGCGGCAGTACCGGATATGCCCACTATAAACAGTCATTTGACCGCAACTTCGGCGGTTCCGGTGGCAGCGGAGGGAATCACAACGGTGGCGGCAATGGCTCCGGCTGCGGGCCTCTGTTGCTTATCATTGTTGTTGCCGTAGTCGCTGCGCTTGTGCTGTGGGCAATGTAATTCTTAACAAGCGGCGTATGCTGCCAATAAAAAGAGGGCCATCGCTTGCGGCGCGGTGGTCCTCTTTTTTTGCTTGCTTTTTGTTCGGTCTCGTGGTAAAATAATGCTGAAAGTTATTTCAGTGAAAATGTATTCAGTATTATTGGAGGCGCAATATGTTTATAGGCCGTGAGAAAGAACTGGTGCTCTTGCAGCAAGACTACATCGGCAAAGCTGTGATGGTCTACGGCAAGCGGCGAGTTGGAAAGACCACGCTCATTCAGAAAGCCCTTGATAACTGCCCTTATCAGACCGTTTATTTCGAGTGTTTGAAAGGCACAGTACAAGAAAATATTGATAGCCTCGTTGATGAGCTGGTTCGAGCCAAGATATTGCCAGTAGCTCTGAGCTTCAGTACACTACAAGATGTTTTTACCTATCTTAACACGCTGCCTCAGAAAATGGTTGTCGTCATTGACGAATACCCCTATCTGAAGGTGATGAATGAGCCCACAACAGTTGATTCCGTTTTTCAGAGCATCATTGATAACCGGCTTGGAAACATTGAGCTTATCCTCTCCGGCTCTCACATCGGAATGATGAAGGACCTCTTGCAGGAGAAAAATGCTCTGTATGGACGCTTTGCTGTCACTATCAAACTCAACGAATTGAACTATCTGGATACCGCCAAGTTCTATCCTGACAAAACTCCCTACGACAAGGTGGCGCACTATGCTGTATTCGGCGGTTCTCCTTTTGTGAATCAGGCGTTGCGTCCTACTGCCACGCTGCGAGAAAACATCGTCAGTACAATTCTAAATCCTGTGAGTGCGGTGTACCTGTATGCCAGTCAGTTGCTGTTGTCGGACTATTCCGTCAAAATCAACGCAGAGCGTATCTTTGCAGTCATTGGTAACGGCAAGAAGCGCTATTCTGAAATTGAAGACAAGCTGGATGTGAAGAAGACCGGCAATCTTGCAAAACAGATGAAACCTCTGCGTGACCTCGAAATCATCTCCCGCAATTACCCCATCAACAAGCTCAACGACAGCAAGAAATCTACCTTTGAAATCAACGATAACTTGTTACGGTTCTACTTTACCTTTATCTATAAAAACGCCAGCGCATTGCAAGTGCTAGGCGCGGAGGCTTTCTATGATGAGTATGTAGCCCCTACTCTGACAGACTTCATCTCTCGCCGATTTGAGGGCATTTGCCGTGACTATTTCAGTTTACAGGTTCGTTCTGGGAAACTGAAGGGTGTTCGCAACATCGGCAGCTATTACTATGACGACCCCGTCCACCGCAAGAACGGTGAGTTCGATGTTGCTCTGGAGCTGGCAGACGGCTATGCAATTTATGAGGCAAAGTATTATGCCCAACCTATGACCCTCGATGAAATTCACCGTGAGGCTCAGCAGGTGGCGAACATCAAGGAACTGGCCGTTAAGCAGCTCGGATTCATCGCCATCAATGGCTTTGTGGAGCAGGAAAAGCCTTATACCTATCTTGATGGCAATGACATTTTTGCGGGAATGTAGCCCGAAGCAAGCGGTTGACGCATCACCGCTGCAATTCAACCTGTTTTCGCACAAATCAAGGTCTTTCTCAAAGAGGTTCACCCATGGAAAAAGCCACATACAGTCTATCTGCTCTAAAGCAGTGCAAGGAACTCATCCGAAAAAACCGGTGGAGCACACGGTTAAAGGCCGAGCATAATTCCCGGTGTGCGGAGGTCAACGTTCTGTTCGCATCCTGCCAGAAGCTGCTCAACTATGTCATGTTCTAGCCGGACCTTTCCCCTGCCTACGACTATCAGCAGATGGTCCTTTCGAAGAGCTGTACAAAAAAACAACTCGACAATCAGCTTCGTGTTTGCCACGCGTCCAGTCCGCGTCAAAGTTGTAGGCTTCCGTTTCCTTGATGACAAATGAAGAGTGCACACCCCGTCTATAGCTCCAAAGTTTAGGCGGGGTTAGCTCGCTTACTGGGAGTCAATATAGGATTTTACAGCCGATTCTGTTCTGTCCGAAACGCTACACACAAAGTAACTATCGCTCCAAAAATATGGCTTCCAATAATACGGTTTGAGTTGCTCACTAAAGTTTTTACGAATAAGTCGAGAAGTAACAGTTTTATAATTGTTAGCCAATTTGGATAGTTGTACTTGTGGTGGGGCCTCAAACAAAATGTGGATATGGTCCAAGTCGGTATTGACAGCCTTAATAGTGCAATGCCATGAATCAAAGATTGTTTTTGTTTGGTCAAGCAGGTAGACTTTTATCGCACCTTTAAGCACAGGATGACGATATTTTGTTACTACAACTAAATGGTATTCTAGTAGGTAACAGGAGTGTCTATTTGTCCTATATAGGTTATTTTTGCACATAGTATATCCTTTACAACTAAATATTTTTGTGGTATAGTCATACTATAAAGCAACGCTATTGTAAAGGAGGTGAGTGCTTTGAATATTACATCCAGCTATCAAGTCAGAATCGTCAACTGCAGTGTCAACCTTATCGATACGGTTCGTATATATCAGGAAGCGCTCTCCTACCTGATTGGTGTTGTCAGCGAGAACTGGGATGCCGTAAAAAGCATAACTACCGGAGCCTTGGAACAGCAGCGCTATATCGAAAAGCTGGTTCATGGCAATAAAAACCGTGAAGCCAAATATCAGGAATTCGATAAAATGTTCCATAAGTATCCTTCGTACTTGCGCCGTGCAACAATTACAGCTGCTATCGGTGCAGTGAGCAGCTACCGCAGTAATCTTGCTAATTGGGAAAACACCGACAAGCATACGCTACACCTATGTTTCATGTGGAGGCAGTCGTTTGCCTGACACGCGAGGCGTGACAGGCAAAAATATATAGCCCGAAAACCATGATGAACAAGAGGTACCCAGATGAGTGAAATCACGTTGAACAGCCTTCCCAAGACCTTGGACGAGCTGAAGGTTATGCCCCAGGCTGCGCTGACTGTGCCGGAGGAAGTGGCCGCCCTGACAGTGGCGGCGCTGGCGCTGTACCCGGAAAACCCTGCCGAGACCGAGAAAATGCTGGATTTCCTGCGCGGCCCGCGCCCCTTGAACGGCATCGACAAACAGTTTATCCGCGACCGTTTTCGCGGCAAGGAATACCTGATGCGTTCCTACCTTGTCGGTTCCACACCGGAAAACAACTACACACCTGTGCAGCCGTACCGAGTCACCGTTTCGGAAAACACTTACAGCCGGACGCAGTTTGTCGACGGGTACCTGACCTTATATGTGGCTTGCAGCGGCGCTGACAGCCCGCGCCCGCTAAAGCTGCGCAACAAACCATCCACAGGGCAGTGGTTTTTGTGGGAGCAGCAGCTTTTGACCGGCATCCGTATTCCGCAGGTGGCTGACCCCTGGGCATAACTCCCCGCCCTGCGACCTTACAGTTTTCCTGACAGTTAAATCGCTCTCGACCCATGGACAGGTCGAGGGCGATTTTTAGTTGTGCATTGCGGCGCATAAAAAAGGAATCTCACTTGAATCAAAGCGAAAAAGACATCCCGGAAAAGGACGGAAAAATCACCACGGCATCGGCCGCTGCTTTGATGCCCGCCTTGACATGCCCAAGGCCATTGCCAAGGGCGACGATATCTGCGCTTTGCGGCACATTAAATCCGACGATAAGCAGGGTGACCAATGAAAAATGTAGACACATCCCTCGGAGAAGCCCCATCTATAGCCGAAAGGCTTAGGTGGGGAGGTTCACATGGGACCGCGCTATACTTTCTGCTAACGGTCTCGACTTTTCCAAGGCATCGATGCGGCGGTCGATGCTCTTCTTGTCGAGGTCAAAGGATGCCACTATCTCTTCGAGATTGCCGTTCTGCGCACCATCAAAACATTTTAAGCTGTGCTGGAATGCTCTCCTGCACTTTTCCCGAAATCCAGCATTGCTCCCTGCACAAACCCAGTAAAGAGAATCCGATCGTCACCCTTCGCCAGTTCTTTCAATTCCTCCATAAAGGAATCCGTATCACTAGAGCCGGCCGATGTCAAGTCTTGGACAACATTTTTCACAAATAAATTTGAAAAAAAGCAAAAAAATAAGCCCTACAAGGCTTTCAGTCGGTATCGAACCGATCTGAGCCTTGTAGGGCTTAACAGTTTACTCTATATGTTTTTTCTTAGACCGCCTGCAGAGAGGTGTTTTCCATCACTTTCTTAAATTCCTCTACTGTCATTCCAGCATCTTCCGCTGCTTCTTCAATTGTCACACGGCCTTTCCTCACCTGTTTAACCAGCATCCGCATCTCACCAATGTTGATGCCTTCGGCCTTTACGCCCTAACTAAGGTTGCACATTGGTTTTGGCATATATCATCCTCGGATATGCCATCGTTCCTTTTTATCATTTCTGTACTCCCATCATTTTTTCTTCGATGGGAATACTGGTGGTGAACGACAGCGACAAAGAATCTTGTCGAATTGAAAATTGACACACGCAAATTCTTCAGTATATGTCCACCTGTGTGGAGCATATACCGTCAGGATTCGCATATGGCAGCGGTAATTCTATTTCGTTTTTCGCGTGGAATTGCCAGAGCTATTCATTCGACAAACTCATAATGCGGTTCTCCGTATAGAGGAAAAGCCTATTAAGTTATAGGCAATGAAATATAACTGCACTTTGAGAAAAGAGACCTCAAGGTACTTTTTATTTTCTGAATTAGTTGTGTACCTCCAGATGAAAAAAATAAGGAGAGGCTTCCAAGGAAACCTCTCCTTAACTGGTATTAAGGGCTATGTCAGATTTTTTTCAGCAAAATATTTACGACAGGTAACTTACCGATACAGCGGTCCGTACTGCTTGCACGCAGCATAATCCGCAGCCTGCTGATCCTGTGTGCCGAAGCTGGCCCATGCGTGGGGGCGATAAATCTTCTCGGCAGGGACATTGTGCATCGTGACCGGGATGCGCAGCATGCTGGCCAGCGTAATGAGGTCAGCACCCACATGGCCGTAAACGGTCACTCCATGGTTGGCACCCCAGTTTGCCATAACGCTGTACACATCGGTGAACGCTCCCTGTCCGGTCAGGCGCGGGCAGAACCATGTGGTCGGCCAGGTCGGGTCGGTGCGCTTGTCGATGGTGTTGTGGATCTCGTCGGGCAGATCAGCCGTCCAACCCTCGGCAATTTGCAGGACGGGTCCAATGCCCTCCACAATGTTGAAGCGCAGCATCGTAACAGGCATCTCTGCCTTGCAGCGGAAGTGGCTGGAATATCCACCGCCGCGGAAGTACTCATAGTCCGCGCGACACCAATCGGTGGCGTTCAGGCACGCCTTGATGTCCGCATCGGTCATCTTCCAGAACGGCTTCATCACGTGGTTGCCCTTGGCATCTACGCAGGCACCGGAACCGTCCAAGGCCGTTGCGCCGGAATTGATGAGGTGAATAAAGCCGTTGGCGGCAACGCCGTCAGGCTTCTGCCCGGTCACACGCTCGCAGGCTTCCGGGCTCCAGTAGGTGCGCACGTCATGGAAGCACGGCGCAGAGCCGGAAACAAGGCTGCCCAGCATCATGGCAATGCCGTTGCAGGTATCATTCTCGGTAGCGAACGGGGTCGGGGCCTTCGGGCCGTTCCAGTCAAAGGTGGAAGCCATGATGGCTTCGGTGAAGTCAGCGTTCGGCAGCCAGTCTGTCCACTGGCGCTGGCCCTGGAAGCCGCCGACCACAGCGTTGCGACCGAGCGCTTCTTCATGCCAGCCCATCTCGTCCAGACGCGGATTGCCGTATAGAATGTCGCGGATGATCAGGGTCATCTTGACGATAAACTCCCAATCCTTGTCGGCCGGAACAATTTTCGACTTCGTGATGACAGGCGGCAGGTTCTTACCGAGGTTCTTATCAAAGCCCTCTTTGCAATTCTCGCGCACCCATCATTAAATACAGATTCTTACTAATGCTATCATTTTGTTCACAAAAAATTGCTTGCTGTTTCATATAATTTTCCAAATTGCTCATTTGAATCGCTCCTTTCATTCTGTTACGAACTTACATACTATACTCAGATATTCTTGTTTCCAGAGCATTCAGCATTGTCTGTTCTTTTTCTTATTCTTATTCATTAGCAATACAATACAATGGAAAACTCAATTTAACCTC
>OBYM01000789.1_pt1 | contig 15673 bp, 16 predicted proteins | sample 1538191 | NCBI WGS metagenome assembly OBYM01 (sample SAMEA2580165, study PRJEB22360) | human gut metagenome | biome: human gut; feature: human-associated habitat; material: faeces | place: Denmark | collected 2008/2010 | reverse complement strand
TAAAAAATTATTTTAATATCAACTTTTGTTTTTATGTCATCAAAATCTTTGTTATAATGTAAGAGAGGATGAGTATATATGAATAGAAAATGGTATTTTTTAGAGTACGTAGGAGCTCTTATATGTGCATTTATGGCTAACGTTGAATATCAATTTTCATATATGAATGGTATTCATTTATTATTGTGGATCATTTATTTTGGAGTATTTCTTTATTTTAAAGAACATATTTTCTATTGTGTGTTGAATGTTTTGATGGCTTTAAGTGTATGTCTTTCATTAATCATAGGAATAATGACGAATCCACAGCTTGTTTGTATTATCTTTGATTCTATCATGATGATGTTTTTACTTGTTTTAGCCATTGTTTTGTTTATAAAAAGAAGATCTGTCAATCAAAATAATCAAATCCTTAATGAACTGAAATATACAATACGTGATGGAAATGGAACGGTGGAACATCCCTATATTCTTGATGAAAACACTCTACCTCCTCTATGGAAAGAGATGATTGATGAACAAAATCATAAAGTCAGTTATGCTTTAAATGGTGCAGGACAAGAATATAAAGATTTCTCATTGAATATTGAGGATTATATTTTGGCTGGGAATAAACATAAAAAACAGGAGCTGGGTGGCTATTGGATTTATCAAAGTGATATGCCTGTGTTTAAAAATGAAGGCACATTATGGATAAAAACAGTGATTTATTTATCTTATCCTGACTGCCAGTTATTATATGAATTATTGAAGGATTATAAACAGTGGCAGACCATTCAAAAAAACATTTTATCTTTATCCAAGATGTCATATGAAGAGGGGTATTCTTTATTAAGAAAACATCAGATATCCAAACAACATTGTCAAGTGTTATTCAAAGTCTTAGGTATGACAGATCATATATTGAGTCCATCAGTGATTTTAGATCTTGTTAAAAATAAGTTTCATTTATCACGCTACCAAGAAGCCATGGAATATCAAGAAGGTATGCTTTATTGTGTGTATTGTTTTACATATCAGAGCCAATGGTTTCAATGTATTCTTGAGGATAACTGGAAAATCTATCCTATACTTTATGAGCCATCTTCTTATTATGGCCAGGGCATTTATCAATCATTTGGACAAGATTTTGTATAAAGCAAAATCTTTTTCTATATATAAAAAAACAAAAAAAGTGTTTTAACTCCGTTTTTTAGGTGTTAAAATAGGTATAAAGTCATCTTCAAAATCATAAAATGGGTATAATGATAATACAAGGAGATGACATATATGAAAAAAACTTATCAAAAACAAGAAATGATCACTTTTGTTCAAAAGAAAAATTATGTATTAGAAATTATGAAAGATTCATCTGTATTGGAATTATTTGCCAGTTGCTTACATGAAAAAGAATTGAGTCATTTATTACATGATAAAAGACTTTATCAACAGCTTTTTATAGCTGCTTTAAGACATTTATATCAAGCGCAGAATTATCAGGATATGGAAAATGATTTAATGATGATGAATAGCTTGTTTTCACATCAGGATTATTTGTTGTTGAAGGAAGATATTTTTAAAAAAATAGCTAAAAAAACAATAACATTACAAGAATATTGTGTGATCCGATATCTGATTCCTTTTGAGAATATGTCTTTTTCTCAAGTCATTTCTATTCTTGAACATCAATATCATGTAGATATACTGGATTGTGCTAAAATATGTCTATTGGAAGATGAATATCATTTAGCCTATCAATATTTATTGAAGCTAGATGACTGCCAGGATGAAGTTGTCTTAGATTTACTTTGTAGCTACAGCATGAAAGATTATCTTTCATTAATGCGTCATTACAACAGGAAGAAAAGTTATCAGCTTGTCATGAGTCATTAGGAGTCTATTATGGGAAAAAGAATGTTTTATGTACTGAAGATGATTTTACAAACGCCAAATAAAGCTATTACAGCTTTAGAAATACAGGAAGCTTTAATGAAACAGGATATGAAGATTGATATTAAAACTGTTTATTCTTGTATCAAACAAATCAATGATTTTTTTAATGGTTGGATAGGTAGAGATTTGATTGTCTCTTATCATAAATTGGGTTATAGGATAGATGAAGATATATTTGAGGATGGTGAATTACAATTTCTATTAGATCAGATTGCCTTTCATCAGGATTTAAATAGAGAAGATCAGCAACATTTACAAAAGAAACTTCTCACAGTATCTTCTTTTCATCAACAAAAACGTCTTGTCTTATTTCAACCAAGTGAACGTCAGCATTCTTTTTCTCTATTTATCAATTTAACAGTTATTATGAAAGCGATTGAACATCAAAAAGCTATTTCTTTTCAATATATTGATTATGATATTCAAAATCATCACTTCATAGAGGTGGCTTCACAAAGAGGGAATAAAGATGATCAATATATTGTTTCTCCTTATTCTTTAACTTCCCAAAATAATCATTATTATATGATTGCCTATAATGAAAAACATCCCCAACAATTAACCAATTATCGTATTGATCGTATGCGTGCTATTCAGACTTTAAATAAAGGATATATCAATGTTCAGGAACAATTTGATATCCAAAATGAAATTGAAAAGATGATGAATATGTTTATATCTCATCATCGTGATACATTGGTTATTGAATGTGATTATAAACAGTTAAGAGAGATAGTATCACGTTTTGGATTGAATATGCGAGTGCAGCGTTTATATCAGGAACGTTTATTATTAACAATTGAAGATGTTTCTATTTCAGAAGGATTGATTGGCTGGATTATGATGATGCAAACTCAAATTAAAGTGATTTCTCCACAGTATCTACATGATGACATCAAGTCCCGTATAAAAGCTATGCACAACCTTTATCAAGATATGTTATAATGGAATTGGAGTGGGTGATGAAAATGCAAAAAATCATGATTGTCGAAGATGATGAAGTCATCGCTTTAGCAATTCAAAAACATTTAGAAACATGGAATTATGAAGTTGAAGTTGTGGATGATTTTGAACATGTTTTAGATCTTTATCTTCAAAAACAGCCAGAACTTATTTTATTAGATATTTCCTTACCTTTTTATAATGGATATCATTGGTGTGAACAGATTCGTAAAGTATCTTCAGTGCCTATTATCTTTATTTCATCTGCCAATGAGAATATGAATATTGTCATGGCTATTTCTATGGGAGCAGATGATTTTATCACAAAACCTTTTGATTTTCATGTCTTAACAGCGAAAATTCAGGCGTTACTTCGTCGTACATATTCTTTTTCTAAATCTATGCAAGTTTTAACATATAAAGATTTGGTTTTAAATATCTTAGATGCAACTATTTCTTATCATCATCAGACTATTGAACTGACGAAAAATGAATTAAAGATTTTACAGGTTCTCTTTGAAAAATCAGAAGTATTTGTATCACGTGATGATTTAATGATGGCATTATGGCAAAGCAATGAATTTATAGATGATAATACTTTAAGTGTGAATATGAATAGATTAAGAAAGAAATTAGATGATTTTCATATTGAACATCTTATTCAAACAAAAAAAGGATTAGGTTATAAGCTGGCTTATGAATAGATTACTGCATTATTTTTATGATAAAAAAGCTTTTTATATTCTTTATTTATCATGCATTGGTATTTTTTGTCTGATTCTTTATTTATATAATGTTTTCATTGAAGCTGTCATCTATGCGACTATTTTATGTCTGGTTTTATTGATTGTTTATTTTGCGATTGATTATTTTCTCTATTATCAAAAAACGAATAATTTAGAATCAATCTTTCAATTAGAAGATATGATTTTATTAGATTTACCACAAAGTTCTGGATATATTGAAACTCAATATCAATTATTGATTCATCAGATCCATCATTTATTAAAAGAAATGAAAGAACAACATGAAATACATAATCAGGATATGTTAGATTATTTCACTTTATGGGTTCATCAGATCAAAACACCTATTTTTGCATTAAGACTTTTAATTACATCTCAAAATGCTTCAACAAACGATATGCTTTTACAAGTTTTAAGAATTGAACAATATGTAGATATGGCTTTACATTATATGAAATTAGAACAGATTTCTTCTGATTTACGTATCAAACGTTATGATTTAAATGAGCTCATTCAAGATGTTATTAAAAAACAAGCCACTTTTTTTATTCAAAAGAAATTAACTTTAAAAATTGATCCAATAGATTTACAGGTTTTGACTGATGCCAAATGGTTGTCCTTTGTTTTGGAACAGATTTTATCCAATGCATTGAAATATACCAAAACAGGTGGCATACATATTTTTGTTGAAGATGAAGTTTTATATATTGAAGATACGGGTATTGGGATTAAACAGGAGGATTTACCAAGACTGTTTGAAAAAGGCTTTACAGGATATAATGGAAGAATGGATAAAAAAGCAAGTGGTCTAGGATTATATTTATGTGCTCGCATATTAAAATATTTAGGACATCCTATTCATATCCAGTCAACTCAAGGAGTGGGAACAACAGTGATGATTGATTTTCATGTTAAGGATTTACAAGTTAAATAAATCTTACAGAAATGTAAGTTATAACAGAGAAATTGTAAGATAAATCAATGGTACATATTTCTCTTTTTTTATAAACTATAAGTGTACAAAGGAGGAGTTAAAATGTCATTACTGGAAGTTAAAAATTTAAAGAAAATTTATACAACACGTTTTTCAAATCAACAGGTACAGGCATTATCCAATGTCACTTTTAGTGTAGAAGAAGGTGAGTATGTTGCGATTATGGGTGAATCTGGAAGCGGGAAAACAACTTTATTAAATATTCTGGCTTCATTAGATCAGCCAACCAGTGGACAGGTCTTATTAAATGGTCAAGATATTACCCATTTAAAGGAAAAAGAAATCTCACAGTTTAGAAGAAAGAATCTTGGTTTTGTATTTCAGGATTTTAATCTATTAGATACATTTTCTATCAAAGATAATATTTTCTTACCACTTGTCTTATCTAAAGAACCTTATCCTGTTATGCAACAGAAATTAAAAGCTTTAGCACCAAAACTGGGTATTGAGGATTTATTAGAGAAATATCCATATGAAATATCTGGTGGACAGAAACAAAGAGTCGCTGTTGCAAGAGCACTCATTACACATCCTCAACTTGTTCTGGCAGATGAACCTACGGGTGCTCTTGATTCGAAGTCAACGGATCAATTGTTGGAAATTTTTGATACAGTCAATCAGGAAGGGCAAACCATTTTAATGGTGACTCATAGTACCAAAGCAGCCAGCTATGCTTCAAGAGTCTTATTTATTAGAGATGGTGAAGTTTTCCATCAAATTTACAAAGGAAATCAAACGAATCAGCAAATGTATCAAAGTATTTCAGATACACTAACATTACTTGCGACAGGAGGGAAATAAAATGAAATCTTTCTTTTATCCCCGTCTAGCATTAACCAATCTCAAAAAGAATTCTAAGTTATATTTTCCATATTTATTAACAAGTTCCTTTACTGTCATGATGTTTTATTTAATTAATTATCTAGCATCACATAAAGGTTTAGAACAAATGGCAACGGGTTCAAGTACAATGCAGATCATCTTGAATTTAGGAATTATTGTGATGGTTATCTTTTCTGTCATTTTCTTATTTTATATGAATAGTTTTTTAATGAAACGTCGAAAAAAAGAAATAGCTTTATACAATATTTTAGGTTTAGAAAAGAAACACATTATGATTATGATGTTGTGTGAAACCATCATCACAACATTGATTTCATTTGTTATGGGATTTCTTTTTGGTATTATTTTTAGTCAGCTGGTTTCATTAGTATTGATTCATTTAATGGGACTATCTACAACCTTGACATTTCATATTTCATGGTCATCTTTTCTAGTTGCCGTTATTGTCTTTTTACCTATTTATTTGGCTTCTTATCTCATTCATGTGATTCAAATTCAATTATCAAACCCTATAGAATTATTAAGAGGTTCTCAAAGTGGTGAAAAAGAACCGAAGACCAAATGGCTGATGACAATCATTGGTTTGGTAACACTTGGATTAGGATATTATATTGCAGTGACGATTGATGATCCTACAACAGCAATGCTCTTGTTTTTTGTAGCTGTTATCTTGGTTATTATTGGAACCTATTGTTTATTTACTGCAGGTTCTATTACAATTTTAAAACTTTTAAAGAAAAATAAGCATTTCTATTATCAGACAAAACACTTTACTTCTGTGTCTCAGTTAATTTATCGTATGAAACAAAATGCTGTAGGACTGGCTAGTATCTGTATTCTATGTACATGTATATTGGTTATGTTGTCAAGTACAGTTTCACTCTATTTTGGAATTGAAGATACAATTACAGCTTATCAGCAGGATAGTTTTCAGCTTAAAGTTTATGGCTATGATGATGGAACGTTGCCAAGTGATCAGGAATTTGCAAAGTTTTATTCACAAATGCAGATTGAATTAGAGAATCATGATATTGGTATTGATAGTTTTATTCATACCAAAAGATATTCAGTCAGTGTACGTTTTGGAAATGACCATATTTTAGCAGAAGACGAATCTGGGGATTTTGTTGTGGGATATTTGGTAGGGATGACACAGGATGAATATAATCGTGCCTATCATCAAAATGTTCAATTAAGTGGTCAGAATATTTTAGTGAGCAGTAATTTCTTTGACTTTGGAGATACTTTAGACATAGATCAACAAAAATATCCAATTCAGGAAGTTGTGCATCAACCCTATTTATTACCTAATGAAAATCCTACTGCGCAAAGAAATCTGATTGTCATTATGAAAGATGAAGAAGCTATTCAAGAGATGATGTCGTATTTCTTTGGAGATACTATCCAGCCAACAGAAAATCTTTCTATTGTATATCAGGATCAGTCTCAAGAAAAAGAAGCTGAAGACATATTAAGAAAGTGTTTAGATAACTTTTCCTTAGAAACAGAGACAGAACAGGGAGGCATTTCTTTCTATCGTTCTTCATTATATGAAGTCAGAATCATGTTGATGGAATTGTATGGAAGTTTATTTTTCTTAGGTATTTTCTTAGGCATCTTATTTTTAATGGCTACAATATTAATTATGTACTATAAACAGTTATCAGAAGGTTATGAAGATCAAAAACGCTTTGAAATTATGCAAAAAGTTGGAATGAGTACAAAAGAAGTGAAACAGACTATTCGTTCTCAAGTTTTAATCTTCTTCTTTTTACCACTGATAGCTTCAGTTATTCACATGGCATTTGCTTTCCATTTGATAACTATGATGTTTAGTTATATTGTTTTGAGTGGGACAGAGGTGTTTATTACATGTACAATCATCTCAGTCATTATTGTGGCGATTGTTTATGCGATTGTCTATGTCTTTACATCAAGAACATATTATCGTATTGTTAAGAATTAATAGAAGATGAATGAATGTTCATCTTCTTTTTTTGAATAAAAAAAGAAGTGAAACAAAATTCACTTCGTTATTTTCTTAATATTTTATCTAAGCTTTTTCCTTTCGCCAGTTCATCTATCAGTTTATCAAGATAGCGTATATTTTGCATCATAGGATCTTCAATGGTTTCTAGTTTAACACCACAGATACTACCTTTGATTAAAAATCTTTTTTCATTCAAACTTGGAGCCTGAAGAAAGAAATGTTCATAGTCTATAGGTGTTTTTAGCATTGCGTGAATCTGAGCTTGAGAATAGCCTGTTAACCATTGAATGACTGTATCAACTTCTTCTTGGCTACGTCCTTTTTTTAAGGCTTTTTGAAGCAGTAAAGAATAGATTTGAGAAAAGGGCATCTGGAAGACTTTATGACTCATTATAACAATCCCATCTCTATCATCTTTAAGCCAATATCAACAGAGTTGTATGCAGCACCTTTCATAAGCTGATCAGCCACAATCCATAAGCTTAAAGCATGATCATTATCTAAATCTCGACGGACACGCCCCACATGGACAAGTTCATCACCAATAAATAGAGTTGCCATAGGATAAATCTGATTTTCAATATCATCATAGAGTTCAACACCATGAGAATTTGATAATAATTCAAAGACTTTATCCATATCAATTGGTTTTTTTGTTTCGATATAAACAGATTCACTGTGTCCTCTGAGTACAGGAACACGGACACAAGTGGCATTAACTTTAATATCTTTATTAAAGATTTTCTTTGTTTCATTCACCATTTTCATTTCCTCTTTTGTAAAATGATTATCTAAATCAAATTTATCCACTTGAGGAATACAGTTGAAAGCAATTGGATAATGTTTTTTATCAGAAGCACAAGGTAATGTTTTGGCAACAGGTTCTTGACCATCTAAAACTTCTTGTGACTGACGATATAATTCTTCCATTCCAGCAACACCAGCACCTGAAACAGCCTGATAAGTTGACACAATAATTCTTTCAATATCAAAATATTCATTTAAACGATTTAAAGCACTCACCATTTGAATTGTTGTACAGTTTGGATTAGCAATAATCCCTTTATGTTCTTTTAATGCATAGGCATTGACTTCTGGAACAACTAATGGAACATCAGGATCCATTCTAAAATGAGAAGTATTATCAATATTGATACAACCAGCTTGAACAGCGTAAGGCATATATTTTTCAGAAATACTTCCACCAGCACTCCAGAAAGCAACGTCAATACCTTCAAATGAATTTTCAGTTAATTCTTCAACAACAAATTCATGTCCTTCATATTCAATCACTTTTCCAGCACTTCTTGAAGAAGCTAATAATTTTAAACTTTCAAATGGGAAGTGAAACTGAAAAATACATCTTAACATTTCTCTACCCACTGCACCAGTAGCTCCTACAATTGCAACTTTATATTTTTTCATTTTTATAGTCCTCCTAACCTAAGAATGCTTCATGTAATAAAACCTGTGCTCTTTTGACATCATCTCTATCAATATAACAAGAAATATTAATTTCACTACAAGAAGTCATTTCCACATTAATATCATGACTCATGAGTGTATTATAAACTTTCTGGAACATTCCTTTATTATTTTTAATACCCACACCAATGACAGCCACTTTTCCAATATTTCCTCGCACAATCGTTTTTTTAGCCTGTAATGTTTCTTTTAAATCATTAATGACTTCAACGACAGCAGGAACATCTTTATCATTAATGATTAAAGAAATATCCATTCTACCGCCACCGACTAATGCCTGACTGAAGACATTGACATTGACATTAGCATCAGCAATTTTTTCAAAGAGTTCACCAGCACCATTGACTTTGGCATCAACACCAACGAGAGTAATTCTCGCTTCATTTTGTGAACCAGTAATTCCAGATATAATGAATTGATTTAAATGATCTTTCATAATTTTTTCATCTCCTAACACATATGTTCCCTGACTTTCATCGAAAGAACTTCTTGCATGAATCACAATATCATGTTTGGCAGCCAATTGTACACAACGATGGTTGAGAACTTTAGCGCCATTTTTAGAAAGTTCCAGCATTTCTGAATAACTGATATAATTTAATTTCATCGCATCAGGAACAATACGAGGATCAGCTGTATAAATACCGTTAACATCACTATATATTTCAACTTCATTGGCATCAATTGCAACACCAATAGCAACGGCAGATAAGTCACTGCCACCACGACCTAAAGTGGTAATTTTTCCATTTTGAGAATATCCCTGAAATCCTGGACAAATCACAATATCAGCATTTTTAAGTTTATCTAAAATATGTTTTCCCTCTACGGTTGTAATCGTTGCATTTTGATGATGTGAATCTGTCAAAATACCCAGTTCTCCGTTTGTTACCGTATCTACAACATAGCCTTTTTTAGCCAGTTCACTTTTAACAACAAGTGTTGAAATCGTTTCTCCAATGCTTGTTAAACGATCAATTTCTTCATCTGTCAATTGATCTGTATGAACAATGGATAGAAGGGTATCTGTTGCATAGGGATCATCATAGCGCCCCATCGCACTGACCACAGCAACAACTTTGTTGCCTTTATCGTGTTCACGAATAATATTTTTATACATATGTTCACGTGTTTCAATACTACGTGTTGAGGTTCCACCAAATTTTTGAACAATTATTTTCATGTTATTTTAACCCCTTACTTTCAATAAATTATAGGTTTCATCTTGAAGTTGTTGTTTTAACTCATTCAGTTCAATAGGATTTGTAATGTAGATATGATCATGATTTTGAGAATAATACATTTCATAGTCAATATCTAGAGGATGATCACATCTGATATAATATTTAGAATATGTAATTGGATAAATCTCTTCTACATATTGATATTGATGTTGCCATATTGTTGGTTGATGTGTTTTGATGATATCACTCACAACAGCACTGGCAGTGACATAACGCCCAGCACCTTTACCATAGAAAATCACATTTTCTAAATAATTGCAAGTGATTTCTACTACATTATATGCTTGATTCACATTCGCAACTATGTCTTTTATACCAATTAAGGTAGGAGAAACATCAATTCCATAACCATGATCAAGTTTTTTAGCCTGTGCAATCAACTTAATACGGTATCCTAATTTTTTAGCATAGTCTATATCTTTCTTTGTGACACTACGAATACCTGTACATTGAATCTTATTGAAATCAAAGAAAATCTCAAAAGCATTCATAGTTAAAATACAAATCTTATGTGCAGCATCAATCCCATCTAAATCCAAGCTGGCATCGGCTTCTACATATCCTAAGCCATCAGCTATTGTGAGAGCTTCCTGAAAATCCAAATTATCTGTTTCCATTAATGTTAAAATGAAATTTGTTGTTCCATTTAAAATACCTTCGATTTTCTCAATCTCATTAGCAATTAAATCTTCTTTAGCTGGAACAACGACAGGAATACCACCACCCACAGCAGCTTCATAATAGATTTTAGCATGATATTTGGCTGCAGTTTCAAAGATTTCCTGACCATCATGTGCAATCAATGCTTTGTTTGCAGTAACAACATGTTTCCCTTTTTTTAAGGCTTCTAAAATGATTGTTTTAGCAATTGTTGTTCCACCAATTAATTCTACCACAACATCAACTTCATCATCATTTAAAACATCATGAAAATCTTGGGTATAGATGATACCATCTGGTAAAGTCACTTCATTTAAAGCACAGCCATATTTAACTGTCACTTCTTCATGAATGTGCTTTTCTAATCTTTCTTTTTGTTGTGTTAAGATTTCTACAACGCCAAACCCAACAGTTCCTAGACCAATAACACCAATTTTCATATGATACCCCCTCTAAATAAAAAATCTCATTCTTCATGAGATATGGTTTTCTTTGACAACAATCTAGACACTCTCATATGATCGGCTATGATATATTCATGTTTACAAATCCGCATGAAAATGTCCTCCTTTGTTATTGCATTGATAATATCATTTTTGTATACATTTGTCAATTTATGAATAAATAATTTTGAAATAAGCGAAAAAAGATGCTTTATTTTTATTAAAAATAAAATTATTTTTCAATATCTAAAATACACTTAGACAATTGTGAAACAATTGTCTTGGCATGTTTTTGAACTGGTAAGGGAGCATAATCAAAAGAATAACTATGTTGAATGGCATCTAACATAGGTAAATCATTATAGTTATCTCCAATTCCATAAACATGATCATGGGATAAGTGGAAATATTTTTCAATGATTTGTATACCTTTTCCCTTTGAACAGCCTTTCATTGCTAAATCTATATGTTGATTATTTTGAAAAGCTTCAATTTGATGACCGTATTTGTCAATAATGAGACGTGCCATCTTTTGAGCCAGGTCTAATTCATGATCTTGATAGTGAAATGAAAAAGCCTGAATATGTGTAAAAGGAAGCTCATTGAAAGAATGAATTTCATGATCAAAAATATGATCTTGAAATTTTGTATTAAGATGATATGTCACATCATTATGAACAATCGACATGTTTTGTTTGCCAGTAAATTCATAGATGTCTTTAACTAAAGATATAGGAATCTGACTTTCAAAAATAGGTTCATAGTCCTTATTTAAAATGAGTCCCCCACTTAATAAAATAAAAAAATCATACTGAATATCATAAGGTTTTGAAGGACGTAAAATACCACTCAAACTTCGCCCAGAACAAATACCAAACAGATGTCCATGTTTTTGAAATTCATGAATGGCTTTGACATCTTCATCTTTCATATGATCTTCAAACCATAATGTATTATCAAAATCACTAGCAAGTAATTTCATATTTTCACCCCAAATCTTATTATAGGGGAATTCATATTGAAATACAAAGAGATTATACATATATTTTTGACAAAAATGCTTGTTTGTGACGTAACGTTATGAATTATAATAAAAGCAGGAGGGATGGAAAATGAATAATCACAAATATATGACAGTTGGAGAACTCGCAAAGAAGATGGGAACAACTGTTCGCACATTACAGTTTTATGATCAAAAAGGATTGTTACATCCTAGCAGTGAAAGTGAAGGAGGCCGACGTCTTTATACTTATCAGGATATGATTTTACTTCATCAGATTCAATCTTTAAAATCATTAGGTTTTACTTTAGATGATATTAAAAATAGGATAGAAGTTTTAGATACACCTCAAAAAGTAGAACATGCGCTTCATCAACAGGAAGTCATGATTGAAGAAAAAATCAAACAGCTTCAAAATACATTATCAGCCATTAAAGCCTTAAAGATTGAAGTCAATCAAATGCAAACAGTTGATTTTAAAAAATATGCAGATATCATTGTGAATCTTCAAATGGATAATGAGTATTATTGGTTAATTAAACATTTTGATAATGAAACATTGGAACATATTCGTCAACAGTTTGATAAAGATAGTGGTCAGGAATTTATTCAACGATTTCATCAGCTCAATGAAGACATCTTAGAGCTGAAAGCAAAACATCTTCCTCCAGAAGATGAACAGGTCCAGCAGATGACTGGTCAGTTTTGGAATTTGATTATGGAATTTACGCAAGGGGATATGAGTTTATTACCACGTTTAATGAAATTTGATCATTTAACTGATGCCCAAAATCAGGAATGGATTCAAAAACAAAATGAAGTCAATGATTATTTGAAACCGGCATTAGAAATTTATTTTCAAAAATTAGGATATAATCCATTTGAGGGGGAATGATGATGGATACGATTATGCATGTTTTACATTTGAAAAAGAAATATCAGACACTTGAGGTTTTAAAGGATGTCAGTTTTGATGTGAAAAAAGGGGAAATCTTTGGCATATTAGGAATGAATGGTGCTGGAAAAACAACAATCTTAGAATGTCTGGAAGGATTTTTAAAATATGATGAGGGACAGATTGAAATTCATGGTCAAATAAGCATTCAGCTTCAATCTTCAGCTTTACCCGCTTATATGAAAGTGAAAGAAGCTATGAAGTTGTTTTCAAAATGGAAGCATGCACAGTTAGATGAAGATATAGTCAAGGCATTAGGTATTCAAGAAATAGCTGATCAGACATATAGGGAACTTTCGACAGGACAGCAACGTCGTCTTCATCTGGCACTGGCTTTGATGGGACATCCTGATCTGCTTTTTCTAGATGAACCAACTGCAGGATTAGATGTCGCTGGACGAAAAGCCCTGCATGAAAATATTATCCAATGTCAAAAACAGGGAATGACGGTTGTTTTGACGAGTCATGATATGAATGAAGTAGAAAGCTTATGTGATCGTATTGGGATCTTAAGGCAAGGAAAAATGGCTTTTATAGGAACAGTAGAAGAATTAGCGAAACAACTTGGACGATATTATTATATTAAGGTCAATAGTCAAGAAGGAGAAGAAGTTTATACGACACAACATATTCAGCAGACATTGATGCAAATCTGTCAGGACTATCAAAAACAAAATCTTGATATTTTAGATATGACAGTCAATCGTGGGACTTTGGAACAGCATTTTTTAGAAGTCGCAAGGAGAAATGAAATATGAAAGCATTGGGTTATGGGATTTATTTACAATGGAAAATGGATATCCGTTCTCGTTCATTATTAATCACATGTTATTTAGTGCCATTACTCTTTTTCTTAATGATGGGAAGTGTTTTTACATCCATCATGCCTGAGTCTCAAGAAACATTGATGGCATCTATGACAGTCATGGGTGTTTCGATGGGGGCATATATTGGTTTACCACCATCTATTGCTGAAATTTATGGAACAGATATTAAGAAAATGTATATGGCCAATCATATACCTGAATATTTTGCAGTTTTGTCTTTATTTTTATCAGCATTTATTCATTTAATGATGATGAGCGGTCTGATTTATATTTTATCTCCTCTTCTTTTTGATGCAACATGTCCTATTCATCCAGTTTTATATTTTGTGATGTTGATATTATTTGTTTTGGTATCATTAAGTATAGCCTGTATTTTAGGATTAGCAGTTCATAATCAGGCCAAGCTGACTATGATCAGTCAAATCATCTTTTTACCATCCATCATTTTATCTGGTATTATGTTTCCTGTTTCTTTATTACCTTCTTTTTTAGAAACCATTGGAAAACTTTGTCCAGCTACATGGGGTTATCTATTACTGATTGAACAACCTATACAATTATCAAACGTCTTTATTTTATGTATGATATTGATTGTTGCTTTAGTGATTTGTTATGCATTACTAAGATCAATTCGTTCTTCCTTTCGTCATCTGCCATGATATAATGGGTGTGAAACTAAGGCGTGCTTTGCAAGGAGAATATCATATATTCTCTCATGCGATGCAAAGGACGCTTTAGTTTGATTGTACGAAAGAGTACCATAGGTGCGATTTCGTACAATCAATACAGGAGGGTAGAATGATGATATTAGATTCAATTGATGATATTGATTTTATTGAGCCATTACGTTTAAATATGACAGATGTTTTCTATCGTGAAGATGATGGCTTGATTATGCTGGAAAGAGAAAGTCAGTCCATCATGATTTCTATGACTGATATAGACAAGTTCAAAAGATTATGGAGTCAATGCCATTTAGATCAATATCAATTATATAATGTCAAACAAAAAGAAGTTGTTGATTTACTGATCAATGAATATCATAAAAAAGATTATTTTGCCTGTTATCAGGCAGTTTATATGGCATCTCAGCCAATAGAATTCACAATCCCTGATCATGTTTCTATACGCTTGTTGACTCAGGATTATCTTGATGATGTTTATCATATTTATCATCATATGAGTGATCGAGATTATATAAAAGATCGTATTGAAAAGAAAGCATTATGGGGATTGTTTCATGATGGCCAGTTAGCTGGATTTATTGGTATGCATCGAGAAGGAAGCATGGGGATTTTAGAAATCAAAAAAGAATATCAAAGACGAGGTTATGGTTCTTTGTTGGAAAGCTATTTGATGAATGAATTATTGAAACAAAAGAAAGTCCCTTATTGTCAGGTTGTCGTAGGAAACGAGGCATCATTAGCTTTACAAAGAAAATTAAATATGACTTTATCAACAACTTATTCTTATTGGGTATTTGATGAATAGAGTATTGACTTACCTGATATGAGTCAATGGAATAGGGATGCATGTGCATCCCTTTTTTAGAACCAAAATATTGGAATTGTATATTCACAGGTTTTTCATATATTTTTATATAATATATATA
>OBYM01000788.1_pt1 | contig 15673 bp, 14 predicted proteins | sample 1538191 | NCBI WGS metagenome assembly OBYM01 (sample SAMEA2580165, study PRJEB22360) | human gut metagenome | biome: human gut; feature: human-associated habitat; material: faeces | place: Denmark | collected 2008/2010 | reverse complement strand
CGGCTGCCGCCTGTGCACAGGCTCTGCTTTCGGCGGGTGCGGAGAGCGTGTTTGCGGTGGCTGTGGCTACGGTGGAATTTCCGCCCATTGCCCAGCCGACCCTGCCCTTGCAGGAGGATGCGGACGAAGAAATTTAAAAAAGTTGCCGAAAAGTGCTTGACAAAATGCGAGAAGTCGGGTATACTAATCAAGCTGTGAGCGACAAATGCTTACAGATATCCGGGTGTAGCGCAGTTTTGGTAGCGCGCTTGAATGGGGTTCAAGAGGCCGTGAGTTCGATTCTCGCCACTCGGACCAAGAGGTCCAACGATTTCGCAACAGAAGTCGTTGGACCTTTTCTTTTTTTGTGCCTGCGCCCGACGGCTTTTTTGCGTGCGACAGGAGGAACGACGGCAGAAATAAAACACAAAAAATTGTAGGATATGTAGAATATCGCGCTTGAAATTGTGCATTTCTACCAACAAAAACCTTGAAAACGTGTCAATCCTGAGAAAAAATAACCGCCTTTGTTTACAAAATGGTTACAGACTGGTATACTTTATGGCAGTGAAACGTGAAAAATGATGCCAGAAAAGGGAGGAGCGACCAGACCGTGAATACCGCAGCGCCAACGACCGCACATAAAAAACTGGTGGGCATTCTGCTCACCATCGTGTTTGCACTCACCTGTCTGCCCGCAGCACTGGCTGTGGACCTGAATGTGGATGCCGGGTTCTACTTCAAGCAGAGCCGGGGCGGCACCTGCACACTGGCTTCGGCTGCCATGATGCTGCGCCGCCGCGCTTACTTTGACGGACGGACCGACTGGGTGGATGTGACTGAAAACAGTGTGCGCTCCACGGCCTGGTCCAATGGTCTGGCCCACAGCTTTACATACCGGGAGATGCAGGTGGCCTATGCGACCCTGCCCTCCAATAATCAGGAAAAGACCCAGCTGCTCATCCAGCTGCTGGCTCAGCACCCGGAAGGCATCGTCCTGTACGACCGCACGCAGCCCCATGCCGTGTTGCTGACCGATTATACGAACGGCGTGTTCTACTGTTCCGACCCGGCCGGGAACATCTCCTCCGGCCGCATCCCGCTCACCAGCTCCAGCGTGTCCATTGCACAGGCGTCCTGCTACTGGTATGTGAGCGCCGACCACAACGGCGCAGCCCTGCAGGCAGATGACCTGCGGCTGGAAGGCATGCGTTATCCGGTCAATGTGCACACCGGCAGCGGCATGGCCCTTACCGGCACCGCCAACAGCACCTCCGGCAGCACGCTGGAAGGTGTGCAGGTGGCCATCCTGGACGAGAACGACAAGATCGTGCAGTCCGCACAGGCCCAGGTGGGCGGAACCAGCTTCTCCCTCAAGACGCTGGACGACCAGATCCACTTCGGTGAGCTGCCCACGGGCTGCTACACCTACATGGTCATCGTGACCGAGTCCAGCGGCGAGACTCTTTGCTTCGCCAGCGACTTCACCGTTTCGGATGCCGCCACCAGCACCGCTACCTATTGGTCGGTGCAGGACCCCGACGGTACCAAACTTACCGACCAGACCATTACGGCCACGGCGGAAGAAACGATCCAGAGCACCCTCGGCTGGCTGTCCGGCCTGTTTGGCTGATCCCTTCTGCATGCATTTCACAGAGCCTGTCTCCTTCGGGAGATGGGCTCTTTTTTATCCGGACAGGGAAGTTCCGGGGTAGTAATGGGCCAGGATGTCGGCAAAGTTCTGCCCCTGCTCGGCCAGTGCCTTGGCACCCCACTGGCTGAGCCCCACGCCATGGCCGTAGCCTTTTGTGGTAAAACAGAACGCACCGCTCTCATACCGGACCGTGAAGCAGGTGCTGCGCAGGCCCAGCGCCTGCCGCAGGGCCGTACCGGTGATGCGCTGCCCGCAGACCGGCAGGGCAGCAACATAACCGGCGGCGGTGTACTCCGGGGTGCCGAACCACTGCTCCGGGGCGGCAAGGTCAGCGGTGAGGCCCAGGGCAGCCAGTTGCTGTGCCGTCTGCTGTGCCGAAAGGGTCAGGGCGTACTCGTAATGGTCGGCGGCAAGGTCGGTGCTGCTGTCCACCGAAACAAGGTAGGGCAGGGCGGTGCCCCAGACATTTTCGCTGGTCTCGGTGCGGCCGTTGGAGATGGCAAAATAGCTGGCACAGGCAGGGGCACCGTCGCAGAGCAGTACGGTATGTTCCACCTCGTCCACCAGCGCGGCCAGACGGGCATAGTTGGTCTCATAGGCAGTGCCCCAGTAGCTGCGTAGCACCGGGTCAGTCAGGCAGCCCTGCCGTCGTGCCGGGTCGGCCGTCAGCCAGCCGATACTGTCCGGTGCGGCATGGTCGCGGCAGTACAACGCGTAGCTGTGGACGGCAACGGCCTGTGCCTTGAGGGCCTCGTCCGGCCAGCTCACCGGCATTTCGGCCGCTACCGCGCCGATGAGATATTCCCGGCGGGACAACTCCAGCACCTGCCCGGTGGAGGCATCCTGAATCAGGAACCGGTCCGCTTCACCGGCGTAGGCAGCGGAGATTTCCGGGGCGGAAGCAGTGCTCTCCGGTGACGAAAGCGGAAAGCGGACCGTGGAAACGGCAGGCCCCAGCACCGCGCAGGTGAGGTGGTAGGCGGCCAGAGGCAGGGCGCATCCAAGCACCAGGAGCAGGGTACACAGCAGCAGAAAAGCTTTTTTCATAACGGGATCTCCCTTGCAGCGTGAAAAAGATTCTGTCTCCAGTATAAAAAGACCTGCCTGCAAAACCCTGCGAAAAAACGTTGCCCGCAAAAATGAAAGTCGTTTGGCACGGGCCGGTGAGAAGTGAACACATTGCGCTTGAATTTACTGCACAAAAGCGATAATATAAGATTATGTCCATCAGTGAGGATGGCAGGAAAGTATGGGAAAGTAAAAAATAGGAACCGGAAGAAAGGAGAGATCCCCCGTGAATTTTGCACATGCAGAAGTGGCGACCCTAGACCCCACCACGATGCGGACCCTGTGCGAGGAGTACATTGCCAACAACTACATCGACCCCGAGACCAGTGAGCGTCTGGGCGTCAAGCGCGGTCTGCGCAACCCGGACGGCACCGGCGTGCTGGCCGGCCTGACCAACGTGTGTGACGTTGTGGGCTACAAAAAGGATCAGGAAGGACATGTGATCCCCACCCCCGGCAAGCTGATCTACCGCGGCGTCAACATCAACGAGATCGTGGAGGAAGCCTACCGCAACGACCGCTTCGTGTTTGAGGAAGTGATCTGGCTGCTGCTGTTCGGCAGCCTGCCTACCCAGGAGCAGCTGGATGATTTTTGCGAGATCCTGGCAGAGCACCGTGCCCTGCCGGAGGGCTTTATGGATACCATGAATGCCCCCTCCCCCAACATTATGAATAAGCTGCAGCGTTGTGTGCTGGGCCTGTACTCCTACGACGAGCACGCCGAGGACCTGACCCTGGAAAATATCCTGAACCAGAGCATCAACCTGATCGCCAGCATGCCCACCATGATGGTGAACGCTTATCAGATGAAGCGCCGCTACTACGACAAGCAGAGTATGTTCTTCCATCTGCCCAAGCCGGGCCAGAGCACCGCAGAGCATATCCTGAGCACCTACCGGCCGGACCAGAAGTTCACCCATGAGGAAGCCAAGCTCCTGGATATGTGCCTGCTGGTCCACGCAGACCACGGCGGCGGCAACTGCTCCACCTTTACCACCCGTGTGCTGTCCTCCTCGGGCACCGATACCTACTCGGCCATTGCGGCAGGCATCGGTGCCTTGAAGGGCCCCAAGCACGGCGGCGCCAACCTGATGGTCAACCGTCAGCTGCAGGATATCCTGAAGCACGTGGAGAACCCGGAGGATGACGATGAGGTGCGCGAGTATCTGCGCCGCATCCTGCGCAAGCAGGCCGGTGACGGCTCCGGTCTGATCTACGGCATGGGCCACGCAGTGTACACCATCAGCGACCCCCGTGAGGTGATCCTGAAGCAGCGTGCCCGTCACCTGGCCTACGAGAAGGGCTTTGAGGAAGAGTACAATATGCTGTGCAGCATCGAGCGGCTGGCCCCCGGCATCTTTGCCGAGGAAAAGGGCAGCACTAAGCCGGTGTGTGCCAATGTGGATCTGTTCAGCGGCCTGATCTACAATATGCTGGGCATCTCCGAGGACCTGTACACCCCCCTGTTTGCCATTGCCCGTGTGCCGGGCTGGTGCGCTCACCGGGTGGAAGAGGTCGTGTTCGCTAACCGCATCATCCGCCCGGCCTACAAGTATCTGGGCGTGCGCCAGAAATACAAGCCGATCGAGGAACGCTGATGAATGCACTGATTTTGTTTTCGATTCTCCTGTCCGCTGCGCTGGGCATCGCCCGCGGGGCAGATCTTGCCTTTGGTACCGATGCCGTGACCGGGCTGTGTACGGTCGGCTCGGTGTGGTGGCGCTATGCGGCATTGGGCGCGGTGGTGCTGGCCGCAGTGCTCATCGGTCGGCACTGCGCCGGAAAAGCCGAGACGGTCCGCAGCCGTCAGCCTCTGGCTGGAGTGCTGGCCTTTGCCGGAGCGGTGTGCTTTCTGGCGGCTGCCGGTGCGCAGCTGGCGGTGGGCCTGTCGGCAACGAGCAGCTTCGTGCGGTCCATTCTGGAGTGCATCTGCGCGGTGTGGCTCAGCACGCTGGGCCGCTGCTGGCTTACCCCTTCCGGCTGGAAAAAGCCTACGGGCGGGCTGTATCTGGCGGTGGCGGGCAGTGTGCTGTTCTACTGGAACGTGCTGATGCGCTTTATGGAGAACAGCTCCAGCTGGCACCGGGTGGCCCCCACCGCAGCGGTGTGGCAGGCGGCGGGGGCCCTGTGGCCGCGGCGTGCGCTGGCAGCACTGTTGCTGCTGAGCAGCCTTGCCCGGGCGCTGTACCTGCCAAAGCCGGAAAACGGCCGCACCCTGTGCGCCGCCGGTCTGGCAGCACTCTGCCTGTGCCTGTGCTGGGAGCTGCCCCATGCAGCGATCCTGGCGGTTGGAGCAGCGGCAGAACCGGCCCTGCTGCCGGAGCTGTTTGCTGCGCTGGCACTGTGCTGCGTGGGAGCGCTGGGCGGCGTGTGCGCTGCAGCCTGCGCACGGCGTCCGGAGTGACGAAAACACCGCCCGTTCTCTTGGTGTAATTGCCCAAAACGGGAGAGGGAAATTCGATAAAATCGTACAAAAGCAAAAAATGATGGATTTACCTTGTTAATTTTTTGGCAGAGACTTGAAAGTTTCTGCATTTTGGTCTAAAATAAAGATACCGTGATTTATCCATTTTAGGGTAAAAACAATTAGGAGGTACTATTAACATGGCTGTTAGAGTTGCTATCAATGGTTTCGGCCGCATTGGCCGTCTGGCTTTCCGTCAGATGTTTGACGCTGAGGGTTACGAGGTCGTCGCAATCAACGACCTGACCAGCCCCAAGATGCTGGCTCACCTGCTGAAGTACGATACTGCTCAGGGTTCTTTCTGCGGCAAGATCGGCGAAGGCAAGCACACTGTCGAGGCTACCGAGGACTCCATCATCGTTGACGGCAAGGAGATCAAGATCTACGCTGTCAAGGACGCAAAGGATGCTCCCTGGGGCGAGCTGAACGTTGATGTCGTTCTGGAGTGCACCGGCTTCTACACCAGCAAGGAGAAGAGCATGGCTCACATCCAGGCTGGCGCAAAGAAGGTCGTTATCTCTGCTCCTGCCGGCAAGGATCTGAAGACCATCGTCTACTCCGTCAACGAGAAGACCCTGACCGCTGAGGATCAGGTCATCTCCGCTGCTTCCTGCACCACCAACTGCCTGGCTCCCATGGCTAACACCCTGAACAAGACCTACCCCATCGTTTCCGGCATCATGACCACTGTTCATGCTTACACCGGCGACCAGATGATCCTGGATGGTCCTCAGCGCAAGGGCGATCTGCGCCGTGCTCGTGCTGGTGCTCAGAACATCGTTCCCAACACCACCGGCGCTGCTAAGGCAATCGGCCTGGTCATCCCTGAGCTGAACGGCAAGCTGATCGGCTCTGCTCAGCGTGTGCCCGTTCCCACCGGTTCTACCACCATCCTGGTTGCCGTTGTCAAGGGTAAGGACGTTACCGTTGAGTCCATCAACGCTGCCATGAAGGCTGCTACTTCTGAGTCCTTCGGCTACAACGAGGACCCGATCGTTTCCTCCGACGTCATCGGTATGCGTTACGGTTCTCTGTTCGACGCTACCCAGACCATGGTCGCTAAGATCGACGACGACACCTACCAGGTCCAGGTCGTGTCTTGGTACGACAACGAGAACTCTTACACTTCTCAGATGGTTCGTACCATTAAGTACTTCGCTGAGAACTGCTAATGACGTTCTTCCGTTAAAAATCGCCTGATTTGTCTACTGGAGTTTGTCTTATTCAACTACGAACAAGCCTGACTAGGTACGACAACTATATCTAGGAATTTTTCGCCCTTCTTTTTGTGGTCCGCCGCAAAAGGAAGGGTGTTTTTTTATGTGTTTGAAAGAGCTTCGGGACGAATTTTTGTATGACTGTGAATGCCGCCACCTGGCAAAGGGGTCTCTGCGGAATTATCGGGCATCTACCCGGTTCTTGCTGGAATTTCTGGAACGGAAGCAGATCACGGAACTGGAGGATGTGCGCCCACGGCACCTTCGGGACCTGATGAAGGAAAAGCAGGATGCAGGCAATACGCCCCGGTACATCAACGATCTGCTGAAGGTCTGGCGCACTTGGTTCAATTATCTGGTGGAGGAGGGCTATTTGGAAGAGCGAGATAACCCAGCCAAAAAGGTAAAGCCTCTGCGGCAGCCCCGGACCATCATTGATACCTTTACCGCAGCAGAAATGAAGCGGATGATCCAGTTCTACGACGGCAAGGACTTTCTGGAGGTGCGGAACAAGACCATCATCATGCTGCTGTTTGACACAGGAATGCGCTGTAATGAGATGATCCTGATGGAGCCCGAGGACATCAAACCGGATTACATTCTGGTGAAGCATGGCAAGGGCGGCAAGGAGCGTGTGGTACCGAAATCTCCGGCACTGTCCAAGCAGCTCATCAAATACTGCGCGCTCCGGGATGGCTACCGGAAAGAATGCCCCACCTGCCACAGAAATCTTTTCCTCAGCAAAACAGGCAAGCCCCTCACGGATGAGGCAGTTGCTCGGATGTTGAAGCACGCTGCAGAGGAAGTGGGAGTCTCCTCCTCGGTACGGGTCAGCCCCCACACCTGCCGCCATACCTTCGCTCAGATGCAGCTGAAGAATGGCCTGGATCTGTATAGTGTCTCTCGCCTGATGGGGCACGTTAATATCATGATCACCCAGCGGTATCTGTTGGGCATCAAGGATAAGGACATCGTGGACCGGGGCACCCAGACCAGCCCCTTGATGAACCTGTAAAAGAATAGAAGATCGTGTGCTTGGGAGCAGTTCCGCCGGATATGGTGGAGCTGCTTTTTTGATAGATGGGCATAAAAATACCCCCATTGCTCTGCGGAGAGAGTAACGGAGGTGTAAGATCAGTCGATTTCTTGGTCTAAAAGTTTGAGGAGTTCGATGGAACTGGGGGTGGCGTATTGATCGTTGAAGCTGTCTATAAAGACAAGATTCGCAAGAGCCTGATTCAACTGATAGACGGCCTTATTATTGGAATGCTTCAGCAGGAAGATGAATTGACGCCGCAGATCCCCATCAAACTGATGGGCCCTTATGGTAAGCAGAAGTTTTATGGTGACTTCTTTCCCGAGAGCGTTTAGCCGGTCGAAATTGCACAAAGTATCGTATCTTTTGTCACCTATATCAAACGGAATAGAATTGTCCGTTTCAGTGTTGTTAGGAAGATGATTGCCGGTATCTTGTGAATCTTCGGATTCGTGTTCGGGTGGGCGGTGCTTGGAGAGGGCTCCGTTGCTGGATGGAGAATAATGGCTGCCCAAAATCTCGGTTAAGGATAGCTCTCCCGATTCCAGTAGTGCTCCAATGGGTACGTCAAGAGAGTGTGCAATGTCCTCCAGCAGACCGAGGTCGAACCGATCGGTGTTGCGATTCACCATATTATACAAGGTGGTATAGGGGATGCCGACCATGCGGCTGAGTTCTTTGATGGAAATCCTCTTGGCTTCTGCAATCGTCTTGATGTTCTGACCGACGCGCATTTCGAAACACTCCTTTCTAATAGATGTATATATAATACTACGAAATTCTAAAATGTCAATATTGACAGAAAGAGAAAATGAATAAAAACCAAGAACGAGAATTGGCGACACTAACAAATTCTCAATTTGGATAGTTATTTTTGAAAAAGTTCTTGACATGGGTACTGATTGGGAGTATACTTACGCTGCGTGGATGACCGATATGAGAATCTCGCAAGAGTCCATTTCGGACCAACTTTTTAAGAAAGGAGATGCCATCATGGGGAGAGGGCTGAATCTGTACCCGAGGACGAGGTAGCGAGGTGTTGCCTCCGCAAGGACTACACGGGATGTGCTGCTGCAGCTAAAATCCCATAGACCCGATAGGTGATTGGCTGGACTGATTCCTGGGTCACTGGGGGCAGGCGGCTAGACCGTCTCAAAATACAATAAAGGAGGGATTACAGGATGGATAGCTCGTAGAGCCTGGGCCGTGTATCGCCTGAAAAAACAATGGTAAAAAATAAGGGAGGCATTCTATGCTAAAGATTTTTGACAACTACTATCTGGACGCAAGCAGTGTGTGCTATATGCTGAAAAAAGCTCATGTGAAAGGTGACGGCAAGCTGGAGTACGATGTCTGTACCTACCACACCAGACTGGCGGAGGCGTTGGCGGAAGCTGTGCGGCGTGGGCTCCGAGAGGGGGTCGCAGGCGAGAAGCTGACGGAGTGGGAGCAGCTGTGCGGCGAATTCCGGCGGCTGAAGAGTGAGGTCCAGGGGCTGCTGGAGTCTATCAGCCCTGCAGACGATGCTTTGGACCTGGCTCTGAAGAACGGAAACAATTGTGCATAAATAGGAGGGACTGTATGCTAGAACTTTACTTTAATGATGGAAATTTTCTGCCCGAGAGCCGTGAAGAGGAGCAGTCCGCAGAGACGGTGCTCAACATCATGCTGGCTGGAAAAACGACCGACACGGAGATGTGCATCTGGCCCTGTTTTTACCAGGCGCCCATGTGCAAGGGGGTGCTGATCAATCTGGACGACGGCACAACGCTGCGGATCGAGCCTTTCTTGAATAAGGAGGGAGAGCCGGAGCTGCTGATCGGATGTGTGACAGAGGAGACTGTCGGGGAGGTGTACCAGTGGGTCTCGAATTATGACTAAGGTGAGCATCGCACTGGAAATAAGCCTGCATTCGAAAACGATATTTAATGAAAAGGAGCTATAAAATGATTAAAAATAACGTAAAAGAGAACCTGTTTGACGATGAGGAGAACATCTATGTGGGCCTGAGTGATCTGGTGAACCTCAGAGAGTCGGCGGAACTCAGGGAAGCCGCAAACGCATTTGAGAGCTATCTGGTAAACTATGCACAGGTAGCACACATGCCGCAGAGTGTCTTGTCGGATATATGCCAACTGTCTGTACAGGCAGCACACAGGGGAATGGAATTTTGCTTTATGAAGGGGTTTGAGCTGGGCTGCCGTGTAATGAGAAGCGCACTGGAAGGGGAGCTGGAAGCCGACGACTGCGCTGAAACCGATGAGAATTATGGGTTGGAAGGATGCGTCGCTATGGAAGAGGACTGCTTGGCGGACGATCTGGACGACGAGTGGATTTTTTGATGGATCAATCAGGAGGAATAAAACCATGGTGGATATCTACTTAGAGGATGCCAATTTCCCCACCGTGACCTTCAAGCCGGAGTTTGTGAACCCCCGGGCGGCACGATGGCGTGGAATGTAAAGGATCAGGAGGACAATTATGATGGACAACAAGACCTGCAGCGTGGACATTTTGGGTGTGTCGTTGGGCGAAGAAGGATATTTGATCATCCCACGGCAGACACGGGAGCTGTGTGAGCCGCTGGTGAAGGCCGCAGATGCGCTAGAGAAAGCACTGGATGACCTGCCGGTCGATGTGACAGACAAGAACAGGATCGCAGGGCTGTCGGCAGAGCTGATGGCCCAAGCAGAACAATACGCTGTAGAGCTGGGGATCCAGGCATACTTGGAGTTTACCAGAACGCTGAGCCCTGAGATGAATGCTGAACTTGAAGGGCACAAGGACAATGAGGTGCCAGAGACATGATTCGAGGCACAGAAGGTCAACAACGCCCCGGGAGGTGCTGCATAATATGTGGAACCTAAAGGTTGCTCCGTACCCCGCCGGGAAAGAGCTAAAAAATACGATTATAGATATGAAAAAGGAGATCAAAATGAGCTTTTTAAAGGATGTATTTCAGACAACTGACGAGATCAAGCAGAACGAAGAGAAGTTCAAAAGTGCTGTGGAGGCAAGCTTTCATCAGCTGGATACGCTTGTTCGACCGTATCTGAGTGAAGCACAGAACGAGACCCTATCTGAAATTCTGGAAAGGCTGGTCGCGTCCGTTGCCGAGCATTCGTTCCAAATCGGCTACAGCAGCGCCATGCAGACGTTTGCAGAAGCGGCGGCAGCACTCGAGGCAAAGGCCTATGTGCAACAGTAAAACAAAAACCGCCTTACCTGCTGCAACAGGCAAAGCGGTGATGGTGATGGGAATATGTATGGATTGCTAAAGTTCCCGCCCCTATAATAGCACAGAACGAAGCGTTTGACCAGAGCTTTTTCTGGGCAGGCGCATACCAACCGGCGCATGGTCTGGCAAGATGGCTGGGCTGTGCGCCTTATTATTATAGGAGGACCAGACGCAATGAAGACAGCTATAGAGAAACCAGTGACGCCTGGCGGTGTCTTTGATCATCTGATGGTGCCCCAGGGGGACGAGCCGGAATTTCACCCCTCCAAGGACCCAAAGACGATGACCATGCAGGAGTCCTTAGAGGAGGTAGAGAGATTTCTGTGCTGGAATAGGATGGCCCCAGAGGAGAAGCGGGCGGAGCAGGAGGCACAGAGGGCGGCCAGCCACGCCACGGAGCAAGCCGCCGGGGATATCCCCTGTACTATGAGACCGGAGAGGGTGCCAGACACCCCACAGGACACGGTATGGGAGGACTTGACGGACGCTCCACAGGACGTTGTGCGAGCTGATGTGTTGGACACCTCAATGGGCGGTATGTTGGAGGCTGTGCCGAGCAACGGTGCACCAGAAAGAGCTGCAGACACGATGCCGGACGATGTCCCGGACGCCACAGAGGGAAATGTGTCAGGGAGGGAAGCAGATACTGTGCCGGATGACCCACCGGACGATCTCCCAGACACTGTAGAGGGGAACATGCCGGATGCGGTAGGAGCCTTGACAGCACAGGAAAAGGCGGGAAATGGAACCGTACAGGGTGTGCCAGAGGTGGAGGTGGTGCCCCCAGAAGCAATCGTGCCATTGGGACAGATAGGAGAGGACGTCCCGGCGGCGGAGGAACGGTGGGCGTATGCCTCGGAGCTGATCGGTGATGCGTTCCAGCATTGGGGAAATGGAAGAGTCCTTCTGGATATGGGGACCGGACGGGGCAAGAGCGAATTCGTTATCCGGAAGATGGCTGGATGGGCGGTTGATCAATTTTTGGAGGGAAATTGTGACAACCGGATCCTTATGCTTTGCCCATTGACGCTTTTGCATGAAGATCTGGAAAACCGACGCAGGGAAGAATACTTGACAGTGCTCGGCGATGCTTCGGAAGAAGGATGGGATCTGTATAAAGAGGTCTTAACCGTTATAACCTACCAGAAACTTGAGCAGCTCTGTAAAGGAGACGCATCCGATCATAGAAGCCTTCAGAAGCTATTGGACAGACATCGAATTATCATTGCGGATGAATGCCACTACTGGTCCGAGTTCTCAGCCTTCAACATCAATACACACTATTCATTTGATGCCCTCCTACAGGCAGAGAAGGATCATACCGTGATTTATATGAGTGCGACCGGGCGGGATACTTGGAAACTTCTGGAAGAAAAAGGCGGTCCAACGCAGCCTGAACGGATCTATAGGCTGCCGCAGCACTATGAGTACGTCAAAGCCGCCTATTTCTATGCCCGACACAATCTGGTGACAATTCTGAAACGCCTTCCGGTGGGCGAAAAAGCGATTGTGTTCGTGGAGCTTGGTGATGATCTGGCTGAAATGGAAAAAATATTTGGCGACACAGCCGCCTATTATTGTTCCCCTTTCAACGAAAGATATCGGAAAAAGTACAGCGATTTGTCGGTCTGCATAAAGGATGGTCAGCAGCTAAAGGATATTCTGTTCACGACAAAGGCTATGGGTGTGGGAATCGGGTTGAAAGATCGGGGCGTGAAGCATATTTTTATCGACCAATGGAATCCTCTGGAAATAGCTCAGTCGCTCGGACGCAAGCGCTCCCTGGATGCAGATGACACTTGTACTGTTTATTTCAGGGATTATGGTCTTGACTGGTACTGGGGCACAAACAGTGGGTTGAAAAAGTTTCGCAGCATGCTATTGAACAAGTATTTGCCAGCGCAGGCGTACATGGCGGGGGAAGAAGAATTTGATAAATACCTGCATAGTGACAATCCGGAAGTGATTCAAAAGAAAATCGATAAGAGCAAAATCTTGGAACACAATGTAGTCACAGGATACCATATCAATCCGCTGGGGCTTCAACAGGTAGAGCACGATATCGAAATGCTTGATGACATTATGAGCTCAACGAATTATCCTGAGTCATTTATGAAGTATGCGATGTTTAACCTACACCAACCCATCAAAGCGTATCGGTTCAAGGATTTGGAAGATTGGCTCTATGCACACCTCAATCAACCGATGGATCCAGAGGAAATGACAGAAAAAATTATGAGTTTTGGCTATATTGAAAGATATCAAGGGAGAGATCCGGGTCAGATGGGTTTGAATAAATTTCTTCCATGTTATGGTGTTAAGATTGTAAGTGATAGAGAGAATAAGAGAAATGAGAATTCAGGTCGGCATGGGCGAGAGCCAGACCATAAAGACGATGATCCACGAGGTTGCTCATGCGATGCTGCATAACAGCGATTTCATGAAGCAGAACGGCGAGGAAAAAGACCGGCTTACAAAGGAAACCGAAGCCGAAAGCATTGCATTTACGGTCTGCTCGGCTCTGGGCATTGACACATCCGATTATTCATTTCCGTATGTGGCAAGCTGGGCCAGCGGCAAGGAGATGAAGGAACTGAAAGATTCGATGGATACGATTCGATTGACCGCTGCCGACTTTCTGGAAAAGCTGGAAACGGCGGTGGCAGAAAGGAGTGCAGAGCGCATGACCGCGATGCAGTATGCGGAAAAGCTGATTGCCAATAGGGAGCAGGAAATAACGATTTTCGATGATGAACAGCGAAACCTTATCGTGAATTTCGCTTTCAAGCTGGATGACCGGGCAGCAACGGAAGAACTGGTGAACGGTCTGGCGGCTGCACTGGCCGAGGATGACAAAGAAGAAGCCAACCGTCTGATGTACGAAGCACAGGAGAAAATCGAAAATCTGCCGGATAGAATGATTGGCCTTTCCGAAATGCACGACTACGGTTATCTGAACGATGATGTGCTGCCGCTGACGAAAGAGGGCGCACGGGAATGGCATCGGCTGGGTGAGAGGATTTATCCGCTGTTCCGTGATGGCACGGCAGGTGATTATGTAAGCCAAGAGGAAATCGAGCAGCACGATGGCATTTTCGGCATTAAGGCAGACGCATGGGATGCGATTCTGTTGGAGCAGCGGGAAGATTATGCAGAGGTCGAGTATGCGCGCCCGGATTTTCAGCTGACAGTGATAAACCGTGAACAGGCTCTGCGACTGTATGACGAGGGTAAGCAGATTTATCTTGTCCGCATCAGCCCGTGGCCGATTCTTGTCACAGCACGAGAGGAAATCGAGCGTGGAAGTGATACCTTCCAGATTGCAATAGCAGATTTGGAACAGGGGCGGAACATGACAGAACAGGAAAATGTGCTGCTGTATGGCAGCGAAAAGCAGTTCGGCATTTATCAAATCACAGAGCGTGACCCGGAACACGACTACCGCTTTATGGGGCTGGACTATGTGCAGAAGAAAGGCATAATGGTTACTCGCGCAGATTATGACCTGATCTATACCGCACCGCTTACGGAAAAGGATACGCTGGATGGCATTTATGAACGGTTCAATATCCAGCGTCCGGCAGACTTTACAGGCCATTCGCTGTCGGTCAGTGATGTGGTGGTACTCAATGATGGCAATACGGTCAAAGCCTACTATGTGGACAGCATCGGCTTTGCCGAGTTGCCGGAATTTTTCAAGGAAAGGAATATGGATTTGCAGAAAGAAACTCTCTTAAACGAAGAATTGCAGGGAATCGAAATCTTTGATAAGCCGGGTCTTTTCAGCAATGGCCGACTGCGGGATGAAGATGTGCCGGAGGGATTGTATCGCTATGATCTGCGCGGCTCAGACTATGACCCCGGCCAGCCCATTACAGTGGAGAAAACTGTGGTGGTGAACCATGCGGCATCTGTTCTGATGGCCGAAGAACTTGACCTTGGCGCAGATGGGCGGCTGGAACTTGGCGAGGAAGGGCTGAACTTCACAGGCGCAGAGTTAACTGTGCGAGAGTTTATGGAGGAACAGCAGCAGAAAAGAAATGGACTGATCCACGGCGATTCCGACCACATCGCAGTCGAGGGGCATATCGGCACATGGTATGCTGTTGATGAAACGGAAATCGGCGGCGAGAAGTTTTTCCTGCTGGAGCATGAGGAACACGGTGACATGGCGGCCTGCGTTGCAGTCAATGAGCAGGGCAAGCTGGTGGCAGAGGATTTGTGGAACGGCTTCGATGAAGATTTTCAGGAGGCCGTGCAGAAATATCTCTCTGAAAAATGGAATATGCCGAAAAAAGAAGATGTGGTGTCAGAGATCATTGAAAAGGCTGCGCCTGTGCCGGACAACAGCGCACAGGACTATTCGGATGTGCCTGTCTACTATGAGCCGTTCAGCTATGCCAAAGAAAATGACGAAGTGGATTTATACCGTACATCCTATCGGCTGAACAGCGAGTGCAAGCAGGCAATCCATGAAGCAATTGCGGACAATTATGACGGGATGTACCTTGGCGATGATGCAGTCGATCAGGTGGTGCGGCAGTACGGCATGGAGCGTGTGGGCTACATCCTGGCGAACACTCTGCACCATAAAAGCTATGATGGCCGCTTTTCTCACGGCAATAAGGAATGGGCAGAGCAGGTCAGCACCCCGGAGCATAATGCAGACCGCATGACCTTCCGCGCGGACTGGGTGGTTGACAGCCACCCGGTTGTGCTGGATGGCTTTGTAACGATGTTCAGAAAAGAACTGGAAGCGCAGAAAGAACAGGAACAGCCTTTTGTAAAACAGTTCTATGTGGTCGAAAATTTGCAGGCCGCGCCTTTGAAAATTGAGCGGTTCGGCAATCTGGACGATGCAATGTCACAGTATCAGGCACTTCCCAGCCATTACATGAAAGCCTTGGGAGTGGAGAAGAATCCTGATCCTCTGCCGGGTTCACTGGATGTTTTGCAGTGCAGAAACGGCATTGACACCATCGTAGAGGACTATAAAACGGTTCCGGGCTGGGATAACC
>OBYM01000787.1_pt1 | contig 15688 bp, 11 predicted proteins | sample 1538191 | NCBI WGS metagenome assembly OBYM01 (sample SAMEA2580165, study PRJEB22360) | human gut metagenome | biome: human gut; feature: human-associated habitat; material: faeces | place: Denmark | collected 2008/2010 | reverse complement strand
TGTAAGGCCTGGCGCCCTTGATGTTGTAGCCGGTGGTGGGGTTCTGCTGGTGGCCGGTCATGCCGGTAATGGAGTTGTCCAGAATAATAACCACCGAATTGCTGCGGTTATAGGCGATATCGATGAGGCTGGTCACACCGGAATGAATAAAGGTGGAGTCACCGATGACGGCTACCGACTTCTTCTCCGCCTCTTCCCCTCTGGCCTTGTTGTAGCCATGCAGAGCGGAAATGGAAGCGCCCATGCAGATGCAGGTATCCATGGCGCTCAAGGGAGCGGAAGCACCCAGGGTATAGCAGCCGATGTCGCCGCTCACATAAACTTTTGCGCGCTTGAGGGCATAGAACAGGCCACGGTGAGGACATCCGCAGCACATCACAGGAGGACGGCCGGGAATGGCTTCGTCCAAAGTTTCAAACTCAGGGTCTTCGCCCTTCATCAGTTTGCGGATAAGCTTCTGAGAGAACTCGCCGCACCGGGGGAACAAGTCTTTGCCGGTAACGGTGAGACCCAGAGACTTGCAGTGGCTTTCCACCACGTCGTCCAGCTCCTCGATAACGTACACCTTTTCGTTGGCAGCAACGAAGTCCTTCAAAAGCTTATCGGGTAGGGGCCACAGCATCCCCAGTTTTAAGTAGTTGACAGAATCGCCCAATGCTTCATGGGCGTACTGATAAACAGCGCCTTCCACAATCACGCCGGTTTTGGCGCCGTTATCCTCCACCACGTTGATTCCGGAAGTCTCGGACCAATGGCGCAGAGCCACAGTGCGCTCTTCCACCTTCACGTGTTTGGGCTTAGCAAAAGCAGGCAGCATCACGTTTTTGGCGGGATTCTTCTCATAGGGTTTCAGTTCCCGTTCTTCCCGCTCGCCCAGCTCCACCAAACTGCGGGAATGGGCGATGCGGGTGGTGAGCCGCAGGATAAAAGGTACGTCAAACTGTTCCGAAAGATCATAGGCCAGCTTGGCAAAATCCCGACATTCAGCGGAATCGGCAGGCTCCAGCATGGGAGTCTTGGAAGCCCTTGCATAGTGGCGGGAATCCTGCTCGTTCTGAGAGGAGTGCATTCCCGGGTCGTCGGCCACGCCAATAACCATGCCGCCATTGACGCCAATATAGCTCATGGTGAACAGCGGGTCGGCGGCCACATTCAGGCCTACATGCTTCATACCACAAAAGGAGCGGGCACCGCCAAAGCTGGCACCGGAAGCCACTTCCATGGCCACCTTTTCGTTAGGCGCCCATTCGCAGTAGATTTCGTCATATTTTGCCGCATTTTCGGTAATCTCAGTGCTGGGGGTTCCCGGATAACTGGAAACCACTCGAACACCGGCTTCGTACAATCCCCGGGCAACAGCTTCATTGCCCAGGAGCAGTTCTTTTTTTGACATATCGCAACCTCCATTGCAGAATAATTTTATCAATTTACCATTTCTATCGTAATATCTGTATCATAATAGCTGTCCACGCCACCAATGGAACTTCCAATTAACGGCGTAGGTTTCAGAGATAACATATGAACCAGTTTATCCACATTTTCAGCTACCAGCATGGGAGTGTTTTCTCCAATACTGGAATAAAGATCCCAGCCACGGTCCTCCCGCAGCTGTAAGAACAGCACATAATCCTGGGTATATGCAACAAAATCCGTTACGCCCTGTGCCAGCTGCTGGAACTCCTCATTTTGATAACGGTTGAGCGTCCATCCTGCTCCTCCGACTGCATAATCGCCAAGATAATACAGCACGCCATCATCAGTTACCTGAATACTGCTCGCATTGATATCCTCGGCCAATAGCGTACCGTTTTTATAAACATCCCCGACGGACTGCCCTGTCCAATAATATACCGTTCCATCCTGTGTTACCTCATAATCCACCAAATCGTCTATTTTATAGGATTCCTGCGAGATAACCTCTTGGCCTTCCAAACGTCCCTGCCACAAGCCCTTTGTCGAACCAAAATATGACGTAAACAGGCAAATCCAATCCCCACAAATTTTGAAGGATTGGGGGCATGGCACATCCTCTGGCAGTCGATACAGTTTTTCTCCCCTTGTAACAAAGTACGTTTCTGCTTCAATGGGCCAGATGCTTTCCATATAATCGGCAATATTTGTTTCCGAAGTATACTGCAGATCTTGAAGAATAGAAGAAAGCTTCACTTCTTTTTTCACCTCTTCAGGCTCTTTGTATACAAGCGAAGCGGTTACAATTGCATTATCACTTTCCGATGAAACATTTATCGTCATACTATCTCCTAATTTGTGTACCTGAACACCGTCAAAGTAATACAAAGTTCTTTGAGGAGAACGCACCAAAATTTCATCGGGATCTTCTTTCAACTCATTTTCAGACACATCATTTTCTATCAGCTCCGACAAAGGCGTCCATTCATCTTTTGCACAGAGAAAATACATGGTGCCATTGCTAAGCTGATAAGAATAGACGATCTCCTCTAAAAGGCTTTCCGTCTGATTTCCATTCCAGCAACATAAGCGATAGGACTCTTCCATTTCCTCTGCATAATATAGTTTATTTTGAGAAATGGACACGGGGATAGCATTTATTTTTTGAGACCATTTTTGCGACAGGGTTTTCTCCTCATACACCGTAAGCTGACCGCTACTGCTAACTGCCAGTAATCCGTCTTGGGACAAATAATTGTTCCCGCTTGCCGCCAGCACACAAACCTCCTGAGCCGTTTGGGTTTCTATGCCATATTGATAAAGTATCACTTCTCCATTCTCATTCTCAGCATAGTAATAAAGGAACTTACCATCCTCGGAAAAAAACGGATACCAACTGGCTGAATATTCCATCTCGACAGCCTCTGACCCTGACGATTTTACATTGATTTTCCCATTATCAAGGTTAATCCAAGAAAATGTTTTTTTATCAGGGCTGACCTGCAAGGTATTATCAATCCCTGCGCTGTACGCTTCGCTATATTCCGCTACAACCTGAGGCTCGTCTCCGGCAAACAAAGACATCAGCGTATCATCCTGTATATAAAAGGCCGGGTCTTCTGGCAGAACCGGTGATCGGGGCCATAATAGAGAAGCAGCCGTTATGACAACCGCCAACAAAACAATAGCCGCCGCCACCTTCTGCCATGGTTTAAAGGGCTGACGCTCGGACTTTACCACCGTTATCCCTTCGTTTTCGTTCGGGATATTGTGGCCATCTGGGATGGATTCGTTTTCTATTGGGGATTCAGAAGATTTCTCATCATTTTGATCAGGTTCCGCCTGCGGCGTTGGCTGAAACAGCTCTTCTACCGAAAACTCTTTTTCCGAAGGCTGTCTGACGGGATTTTCTCCCTCAGGCCGCCGAAACAGGCTGTCATCCCGAGACTCTTTTTCTGACTGCATGCCGCAGTTAGGACATGGGCCTTCTCCGTTCCATTCGATACCGCAAAATGGACATTTTTTCATGACTTTCTCCCCTTTCAGCCGCTTCCGTAATCTGACTGTGTATTTCCCAACGCTTCGTTTTGCGGCTGCAGAAGCATTTCTGCCCCTTCTGCCACAAGCTCCGGCTCTCCCTGATTTACACAGGCCATCACATCCATACTGCCATCTTCCCGCTGCTGCAAAAACAAAACATAATCCCGGGTAAACGCTTCACAGCTGACAACATTTTCGGCCAGCTGTACAGTTTGCCCGTTTCTGCGGGATTTCAGCGTCCAACTGCTCAAGCCAGAACCGGAAAGGTAATACAGTGTCCCATCATCTGTCATTTGTACAGATTCACTTCGCACTTTTTTCTCAAAAGCCACATTCTCTTCATACAAGGTTTCGCTGCTGGGACCCTTCCCATAAAAAACGGTATTATCTTTTGCAAGGAAAAAGTTTTCGGCCCCCTGGGCCTCATACAGATTTTCCACCCCCTTATCCAATAGCTCCCCTACCCACAGACCGTCAATACTATGTAAATCTTCCGCCATACACAGCGCACAGATCCGTCCATTTTGCACGGTAAACCCAGCACTATATTCGGGAAAATCTTCCGGGAGAGGAACCAGTTGTCCTTCTGTCAGCAATCCTGCCGAATCACTATCATAAGGCCAAGCTTGGGTCATTTGCTGGGAAAAATCCCGCAGCCAAGCGTCCATATTTTCTTCACTTGGAAGTTGATACAAACTGGAAAGGGTCAACACAGTGTCCTGAAACTTGGCGGAACGTACCAATACGCTGCGGTTCTCCGTATCAAAAGACACCATTTCCCAATTGTCTGCCAGTTTTTGACTCTGTGTCCCGTCAAAATAATACAGGGCAATTTCGGGAGTTTGAAGCGGGATTTCTTTCATTTTTTGATAAAGTTTCTCCGACTCTTCTCCCGGCAAATCATTTTTTATCCGGTCAGCCATGGGAACCGTCTCGCCAGTATAACACTGATAATAGCCGGTACCGTCGGAAAATATTTTGGCCTGGGCGATGGAATCTGCTAACAACTGCGCTTCCTGCCCATTCTGCCAGCGCCACAAAGACTGCCTGTTCTCCTGTTTTCCCAAAAAGTATAGCCCATTTTCAGCTGAAAGCAAGACGGTATAGTTTCCCTCAAGAGAGTACTCTTTTTCCAGTGATTCCTCGGCAATCACAGACAGTCCATTTTCATCCCAGACAATCACTTCCGGTTGTGTTCGGCTAAAAATATAATACAAATAGGAATCTGCACCGGCAACCATTCGGGTTTCTCCCGTTTCTATCCGATACTGAAAAAGTGCTATAGAGTTCTCTTCTCCATCGGAAAGATAATACAAAAAGCGCCCGTCCGTTGAAAACCGTACATCGGAATAAATTCTCTCTGCCACCTGTACCGCTTGCCCTTGCTTTGGCTGAAAATAAAGGGCATTGGTTTCAGGATTCATCCAAGCAAAAGATTCTCCATCTCTGCCGGGATAGAGATAATACTCCAGATTCGGTACATACTTTGTGATTTCCCGGGGTTCTTGCCCCGGATGAAAGGCCATCACCATATCATCCTTCACAAAGAACATGGCCCTTTCTGGCAAAGACTTCGGAGCAGGCCACAGAAAGAACACACTGACAGCCACCACAACCAGCAGTACCCATGCTGCCAGTATTTTGTGCCACCTCTTCCAGGGAAGCCGGCGAACCTGAAAAGATTCTTCCAGTACGGTTTCCTTTTTTTCTTGCTCGATTTTCGGGTCCTCCCCCAACGAGACAGAAGAGCTCTCCTGCTGGGTTATTTTCTTTTCAGCCTCCTCTGTTTCCGGCCGGCGAAATAAGCTGTCATCCCGCTCTTCCGAAAAGTATCTGCCGCACCCGGGGCATTCTCCTTTTCCATCCCATTCTCTGCCGCAAAACGGGCATTGCTTCATCCCGAATCTCCTTTCAAGCTTCGACTTGGTATTATTCTTTTTCGTTTCTCAAATCCAGAATCCGCTTGGCCTTGCCCTGGAAGCGTTCCAGCGTTTTAGGCTCTACCAGCGTAACCTTTGTTTCCAGCCCCAACACGCTCTTCAAACGGTCGTGAATACGCTTTTGCAATTTTTCCAGCTCGCCAAAGCTTTCAAGCAGACTGCTGTCAATCAGTTCCACTTTGACTTCCAGCGTATCCATATAATTCTTCTTGCGAACCACCAACTGATAATGGGGTCCGACATTTTCGGTTCCTACCAACACGCTCTCAATCTGAGACGGGAACACATTGACTCCCTTGATAATCAGCATATCATCGGTACGGCCCATGACCTTTTCCATCCGGCATCCGGTACGGCCGCAGGGGCAGGGCTCATAATTCAGCCGGGTAATATCCTTTGTGCGATACCGCAGCACAGGCATTCCCTGCCGCAGCAACGTGGTTACCACCAGTTCGCCGGCCTCGCCTTCGGGCTTTTGCTCCAGTGTATCCCTGTCAATAATCTCCGGCAGGAAAGCATCCTCTGCAAAGTGCAGTCCGTTGCGGTATTTACATTCACCGGCAACACCCGGTCCGGTAAGTTCCGTCATGCCATAGTTATCCGTTACAAAAATATGCAGGTTTTTCTCAATTCTATCCCGCATTTCCTCCGTGCAGCCTTCGCTTCCCAGCAGGCCAATCCGCAATTTATAAGCCTCCGGCGGGTATCCGCTTTCCCGCACCATTTCGCCCAAATACAGCGCATAGGAAGGAGTTGCTACCAGTCCGGTTACGCCAAAGTCCCGCATCATCATCAGCTGCTTCTGCGTATTTCCAGAAGACGCAGGAATTACCGTAGCCCCCAGCTTTTCCAATCCATAATGCAGTCCCAAGGCGCCGGTGAACAGACCATAACCAAAAGAAATCTGGAAAATATCGTCCTCTCTTGCGCCGCCTGCATAGGCAATTCTGGCTACCTGTTCCGCCCAATTGTCCAAATCCTCCTTGGTATAAGCGCCCACCGTCGGCTTACCGGTTGTACCAGAAGAGGCGTGAATCCGGACGATGTCCTTCATAGGACGCGCCAACATTCCAAAGGGATAGTTGTCCCGGATGTCGTCCTTCGTGGTAAAGGGGATATACTGAATATCCGAAAGAGTCTTAATCCGGTCACCGGTAATCCCGGCAGTTGCCAAACGCTCATGATAAAACGGTACATTGTTATAGCAATAATCCACCATCCATTTGAGTCTTTCCAGCTGCATGGCTTCAATCTGCTTACGGGGCATGGTTTCGATTTCCTTGTTAAAATACACGGGTAACACCTCCACAATATTGACTAAATAGCAAAAAACAGCGGAACACTGCCGGAGCCCGGGTTCCGCCGTTATCGTTTCGTTTCTTCGCGCTATTGATGCTTTAACTCGAAAAAGCGTATTTCTATTGTACCTGTTTCCCGGACATTATGCAAGGGATTTTGCCGTAATTTAGCAAATCGCCCGTAATTTTTGCAAATTTTCAGTAATTGATACCAATTTTCAGTCTGCTTTTATATTTTACCGGGGAATACCTGCCCGAATCTCATAAACGGCATATCAAAAAGGAAGTCCGGTTTTCCTTGTGCTTCCATCACGGTGTGGCACAACAATTCATACAGTTTGCTGCGGTAATAAATTTGATAATCAGACTGGACATAAGCCGGCAAAGAGTACGAAATCCGTACCAACCCTTTTTTCCGCAGAGATTCCAAAGCCGCCGAGCGCTTTTTTACCAGTTCCATCGAATCATCTTCCTGTGTAATCCACACATGCTTCAGGGCAGTAGAGCGAAGCTCCGGCTCCTGAGAACTGTGCAGTTCAAACCGCACAATTGGGAAACGAGGCGCCTTGCAGACTTCCTCCAGGATTTCTTTTTCAAACTGACTCAACCGTAAATACTTCATTCTCATACCTTCCTCTATATAACAACTTTCCTAAATTTATTGTACACGGGATACCTGAAAAAGGCAACCATTCTTTCCGACTCTCACAAGACTTCTTTCCCATAAAAATCAGGTGCCGAAAAAAATTCCGACACCTGTTCTCAGTCTTAAAAAACATTTTATCTACCTTATGCTAAAAGTGAATATAGCACAAACCCCATTACACCGGCGCCACACATGACCCAAATGGGATTGGGTTTCCAGATTCGCAGCACGACAAACGCAGCTGCAAAAATCAGCACAGCAATTACATCGATTGCATCCGCCGAAAAAACAATCTCCCCTGCTGGAAAAAAGGCCGTAACCAAAATAGAAAGCCCTGCCGACGCAATCAATGCAACTACCGCCGGTTGCAATCCTTTCAGCGTTCCCTGTACCATGGTAATATTGCGGTATTTATAGTAAATAAAGGCCAACGTCAACACGATAATACAGGAAGGGACAATACATCCCAAGGTTGCTACTGCTGCACCGGCAGGCCCGGCAATCCGGGTTCCCACGAAGGTGGCTGCATTGATGGCAATAGGACCGGGGGTCATTTGAGAAATGGTAATAATATCGGAAAATTCCGTCATGGTCATCCAGCCATAGCCGTCTACTACCTGTGCCTGAATCAGCGGCAAAGCCGCATAGCCTCCGCCAATACTGAAAAGGCCAATTTGAAAAAAGCTCCAAAACAGCTGCCACAAAATCACAGCTTTTTCTCCCCTTTCTTCTTGTCCTTTCCTTTATGTTCCTGATACCAGGTATCGGTTGCTCCCACCACAGCGCACAGCAAAATGATGAGCACCACATTGATATTGAAAAACCAGGAGGCGATAAAAGCGCCTGCCAACATAATCACCGGAAGAGCTCTACGTAATTTGAAAATATTCCGGCTCATAGACACGACCACATCACAAATCACCGCTGCCACTCCGGCCTGCATGCCCCGAAGCACCAGATTCACTACCCAGTTGTCCCGAAATTGCGCATAGAACAGGGAAATCACCGACAAAATCAAAAAAGGCGGCAATATGGTCGCCAGCACCGTGATACATGCCCCCGGAATCCCCGCTACCCGGTATCCAACGAGCACAGATGCGTTTACTGCCATTGCGCCGGGCGTAGACTGGGCAATCGCCGTTAAATCCAGCATTTCGTCATCCTCAATCCAGTGAAGCTGCAGCACAAATTTTCTCCGCATCAGCGGGACGATCACATATCCTCCACCAAATGTAAATGCGCTGAGCTGAAAGGTTGACCAGAACAACTTCCAATACAGCCCTTTCTCCCGGGCCAATGGTGAATCAGGAGCCTTTTTCATAAAATAACTTCCTTTCTTCTCTCGATATTTCTATTGTACCTCTTGCTCTTTCATATGAAAAATACTATTATTTTATCGAAATCATAATGTTTTTATTATAAAAAGGAGGAAGCTTCCTGTGACACTTCGCCACATTCGGATTTTTCTGGCTGTATGTGACAATGGGTACAACGTAACCCAAGCAGCCAAAACACTGTATATGGCTCAACCAGCTGTGAGCGCTGCGATTCGGGAGCTGGAAGAGGAATATGGCATCCGTCTGTTTGACAGGATTTCCAGGCGATTTTATATTACGGATGCCGGGAAACGTTTTTATCAGTATGCCCGGAAAATGGATGTTTTGTATCGGGATATGGAGCGTGACATGCGCAGCTGGGATGAATGTGGTATACTTCGAATTGGGTGCAGCATTACGGTGGGAAGCCGGTTGATGCCGGAATATGTGAAACAGTTTTCCTTTTTACACCCAAAAATCCAAGTACAAGTAGTGGTACAGCAATCCGAGCTGCTGGAAAAACGGCTTCTTCAAAACGAATTGGACTTTGCTATTTTGGAAGGGGTCGTTCATGAACCGGGATTGGTGGATGAAGCGTATCTGGAAGACCATTTGGTACCGGTAACGGCTGCTAACGGGAATTTTACCCCGTGGCAGACACTCTCTGTGGAAGAATTTCGAAATCAGCCTTTCCTGCTTCGGGAAAAGGGCAGCGGAACCCGGGAGATTTTTGATAAGGAAACAGAGGCGGCAGGATTTTCTGTACAACCTGTGTGGGAGAGCGCCAGCAATACTGCCCTGATTCAAGCTGCTGCTGCCGGGTTAGGGATAACAGTTCTTTCTCAGCGCCTGACCGAGGAGATGGTTTCAATGGGAATTTTGTGTCCTCTTCTTGTCAGCGGTATCAGCTTCCATCGACAGTTCCGTATTGTATATCATCAGGACAAATATCTTTCTTCGGCTGCCACAGATTTCATCTCGTTATGTAAAAAAACAGCAGATAATGCCATTCCGAAAATTACGACTGAATAAAATAGTCCCTCTGCCAGATAGCAGAGGGACTGAGTTTATAGATCCATCTGTTCAATGAAAGAAATCAGAAGCGAAATCTATCCTTATTCTTCAATTTCTACACCAAACGAACTCATAGCGTGAACAATGTGGAGCCGCATGGCCGTTTCTGCTCCTACCGGATTCCTCTGAGAAATAAATTCCATTAACATCCGATGGTCTGCCAATGTGTCGCGGACAATCTGTTCATTGTTTTGCGAAAATTGCACGCCTTCATGAATAGCCTTATAAATAATAGGAATGAGCCGCCCGACAAACTCGTTATGCGCTGCCATAGCAATCGATTTATGAAATGCCTGTTCTACCTCTGTGCGGTCTTTCCCGGCAGAAATCAGTTCTTCTTCCTTTCGGCCAAATTCTAAAATCCGCTGAATTTCCTGGTCAGTTCCTCGTTTTGCCGCAAACCAGGCAGCTTTTGGCTCAAACATCAACCGAAATTCAAACAAGTCGTGAAGGTTCATCCGAAGTCCGCTCAGTTCATCTTCACTGATGGGATGCTCATGAAGGGAACGTTCCACCACATACGTACCGCGTCCGCGCCGAATCTCCAAAACATTGTGAGAAACCAGAATCCGGACTGCCTCCCGAAGGGTTGCACGGCTGACGTGCAAAAGGGCAGAAAATTCGTTTTCGTTTGGCAGCTTATCTCCTGGCCGGAGACTGCCTTCAACGGTTATCATGGACAAAATGGTATCCGCTACCTGTTGTGAAAGAGTTTTATCGTGCGCCATGTTCCCGCTCCTTTAATCCGACGATGTGCCGAATTTTTCCATAGATTTTTATTCAGTATAACACAGCCCTGTTAGGAACGCAAGAAAGCACCCTCCGTACACCTTGACGATCCCTATGATTTTCTGTTATTCTAAAAAGCGTCAAGCGTCTTTTGGAAGCCGTTTTGAGAAGTAATGAAATAGAGAAGAGGTAGTCATTTTGGAAACACGGGAAAAATTTTCGTCCCGCCTGGGATTTATCCTAATTTCGGCGGGATGTGCTGTCGGTCTTGGAAATGTATGGCGCTTCCCCTATATTACGGGAAAATATGGTGGAGCAGCCTTTGTGCTGATTTATCTATTGTTCCTGGTAATTTTGGGAATGCCCATTATGGTAATGGAATTTGCAGTGGGACGTGCCAGCCAGAAGTCCGCTGCCAGAAGCTTTCACGTATTAGAGCCTAAGGGTACCAAATGGCATATCACCGGCTGGGCAGCCATGGCAGGCAATTATCTATTGATGATGTTTTATACCACCATTGGCGGCTGGATGCTTTCGTATATCTTCAAAACCGCTTCCGGCGAATTTGTCGGCAAGACACCGGACCAGGTAGGAGCCATCTTTAACAACATGCTGGCCGAGCCTCTTCCCATGACCGGGTGGATGCTACTGACGGTCGTGTTGAGTTTTGGCATTTGCAGTCTTGGCTTGCAAAAAGGTGTCGAGCGTATTACCAAAGTGATGATGGGCTTCCTGTTCGTGATTCTGGTAGCGTTGTGTGTCCGAAGTGTCACCCTGGACGGGGCTGTAGAAGGTCTTTCCTTTTATCTGGTGCCCGACTTCGGAAAAATGGTAGAAAACGGTCTGGGAGAAGCCATCTTTGCCGCTATGGGCCAGGCATTTTTCACCTTAAGCCTTGGAATCGGCGCTATGGCTATTTTTGGCAGCTATATCAGCCGTGACCGTTCCCTCATGGGCGAGTCTATCAACATTTGCGGTTTGGACACTTTGATTGCTCTGATGGCAGGATTGATTATTTTCCCGGCATGTTTCGCTTTTGACGTAAATCCCGGAGAAGGCCCCGGACTGGTATTCGTCACCCTTCCCAATGTGTTCAATCAGATGCTGGGCGGACAAGTATGGGGCGCTCTGTTCTTTGTGTTTATGACCTTCGCCGCCCTGTCTACCATCGTAGCGGTATTTGAAAATATTATTAGCTTTGCCATCGATTTGTGGGGCTGGAGCCGGAAAAAAGCTGTACTGGTAAACGGTATTATTATTGTCCTGCTGTCGATGCCCTGTGTATTGGGCTTTAACCTGTGGAGCGGCTTTGCCCCTCTGGGTGCCGGAAGCACCATTCAGGATTTGGAGGACTTTATCGTTTCCAATAACCTGCTGCCTCTGGGAAGCCTTGCCTATCTTTTGTTCTGCACCAGCCGATATGGTTGGGGCTGGAAGAACTTTATCGAAGAAGCCGATGCCGGCAAGGGAATCAAGTTTCCCAAGTGGGCCCGGTTCTATCTGTCTTATATTCTTCCGCTCATTGTATTGTTTATTTTCGTCATGGGATATTGGAACAAATTCCACGGCTGATATGCAAACCCAAAAGGGCTCCCATACTTTTCTGTGTGTGGAGCCCTTTGATATTGACTTTTGTTGTCTGACAATTTATAATGAGATTATACAACTTTTAAAAAGAGGAGGCTTTTCCTTTGAATAGCGATGCAGTCACAAAAGGGGTAAAAAGCGCTACCCATCGCGCTCTTTTTAACGCACTGGGATATACCAGCGAAGAAATCCAGCGGCCTCTGGTGGGTATTGTCAGTTCTCAAAACGACATTGTGCCCGGCCATATGAATCTGGATAAAATTGTAGAAGCCGTCAAAATGGGCGTGGCGATGGCAGGCGGTACCCCAGTGGTATTCCCCGCCATTGCCGTATGCGACGGAATTGCCATGGGCCATCAGGGAATGAAGTATTCTTTGGTAACCCGTGATTTGATTGCCGACTCCACCGAAGCGATGACCATGGCTCACGCACTGGATGCTCTGGTAATGGTGCCGAACTGCGACAAAAACGTGCCTGGCCTGTTGATGGCAGCCGCTCGGCTGAATGTTCCTACTATTTTTGTCAGCGGTGGCCCCATGTTGGCCGGCACAGTGGATGGATGTAAAGTCAGTTTCTCCAGCATTTCGGAGGCTGTAGGCGCTTATAATGCCGGTAAAATTGACGATGCCAAACTGCTGGAATTCGAAAATAAGACCTGTCCCACCTGCGGTTCTTGCTCCGGCATGTATACTGCAAACTCTATGAACTGCCTGACAGAAGTGCTGGGCATGGGCCTTCCCGGAAACGGCACCATTCCTGCCGTCTACTCCGAGCGAATTCGTCTGGCCAAGCATGCAGGTATGCAGATTATGGAATTGATTCGGAAAAACATCCGTCCTCGTGACATTATGACCGAGGCAGCTTTCCGCAATGCGTTGACCATGGACATGGCGCTGGGATGCAGCACCAACAGTATGCTTCACCTGCCTGCTATTGCCCATGAAGCCGGTATTGAGCTGAATGTGGATATTGCCAATGCCATCAGCGACAAGACTCCTAACTTGTGCCATCTGGCGCCTGCTGGCCCCCATCACATGGAAGATTTGAATGAAGCCGGCGGCGTATACGCTGTCATGAAAGAAATCAGCAAACTGGGACTGCTCAACCTTGACAACATTACCTGTACCGGCAAAACGGTGGGTGAAAATATTGCCAACAGCGTGAATAAAAATCCGGAAGTTATTCGTCCGGTGGAGAACCCCTACAGCACAACCGGTGGTATCGCTGTATTGCGGGGCAACTTGGCTCCCGATTCTTGTGTCGTAAAGCGTTCTGCTGTTGCACCTGAAATGCTGCGTCATTCCGGCCCCGCAAGAGTATTTGACTGTGAGGAAGATGCGCTGGCTGCTATTAACGGGGGAAAAATTGTGCCCGGCGATGTAGTGGTCATTCGTTATGAAGGTCCTAAGGGCGGCCCCGGAATGCGGGAAATGCTGAATCCCACCTCGGCTATTGTGGGCCGTGGATTGGGCAGCACGGTTGCGCTGATTACAGACGGACGTTTCTCCGGTGCAACCCGTGGCGCTGCCATTGGCCATGTTTCTCCTGAAGCGGCTGTAGGCGGCCCCATTGCATTGGTAGAAGAGGGAGATACCATCTCGATTGATATTATGGCCAATACCATTCACTTGGAAGTTTCTGACGAAGAGTTGGCCAAGCGTAAAGCTGCCTGGAAACCCCGTCAGCCTAAAATTACCACAGGATATCTGGCACGGTATGCTTCTCTGGTTACTTCTGGTAACCGCGGTGCAATTCTGGAGGCAAAATAATAGTTGCCTGTGCCCCTACCCTTGACAGGCTGATACAATCTGTGCTATAATCCCTTCTGCAAGAAAGGCTATACATTTTTCTGTTTCTGAGATCAAACAGAGGATGTATAGCCTTTTTTGGCGCTTTCAGAAAGGAGACTGCTTTTTTATGCCTGCTACCGCGAACCCTATGGAAAATCGAAAAATTTTTCCGCTGCTGGTATCTATGTCCGTCCCACCGATTATCTCTATGATGATTCAGGGGCTGTATAACATTGTCGACAGTATCTTTGTTGCCCATGTCAGTCAGGAAGCCTTAACGGCTGTTTCTTTGGTATATCCTCTGCAAAACCTCACCCTTTCTCTGGCCGTTGGCTTGGGAGTAGGCCTGAATGCCTGCATTGCCAGAAATCTTGGAGCAAAACGTCCACAGGAAGCCGGTACAGCCGCCATACATGGGTTCTTCTGTACGGCTATCCATTCCCTTTTGTTTGTAGTGGTAGGACTTTTTGCTTCTAAACCTTTTTTGCGGCTGTTTACCCAGGACGAAACTATTTTGTCTCTTGGATACCAGTATGCTGTCATTGTGATTTGTTTTTCCTTCGGAAGCCTTTTCCATATCTGCATTGAAAAAATGTTTCAAGCGACCGGGAACATGGTGATTCCCATGTTTTTACAGGCTTTGGGCGCTATCGTCAATTTGATTTTGGACCCTATCCTGATTTTCGGATGGATGGGGATTCCTGCCATGGGCGTAACCGGAGCCGCTGTGGCAACCATCATTGGACAAATGACAGCCTGTCTTTCCGCCATAGTCCTGTTTTTCAAAACGAATCGGGAAATTCCTCTTAGCCTGCGGGGATTCCGCTTTCAAAAAAGCATTTTCCGGCAATTATATTCGGTAGCCATTCCTTCCACGCTGGTAATGGCTATGCCTTCTTTTATGGTAGGCCTTTTAAATCGGATTTTGGCGGGATTCAGCGAAACAGCCGTCAATGTATTGGGCATCTATTTTAAAATACAGTCTTTCACCTATATGCCTTCCAGTGGGCTGATTCAAGGAATGCGTCCTATTATGAGCTTCAACTATGGCGCGGGAAACTTACAAAGGATGCAGGAAACTTTCCGAAGAAGCCTGCAAATCGTATTTGCCATTATGACAGCCGGAATGCTGTTATTTTTGACAATTCCTGGCTCACTGCTCTCCCTGTTTGCGGCCGATGACGCCCTGATGCAAATGGGCGTACCTGCTTTGCAAATTATCAGCCTGTCTTTTTTCCTTTCCAGCCCAGCTGTTATCATTGCCGGCGCTTTTGAGGCACTTGGATATGGTGGACGTTCGTTAATCGTAACCATGCTCCGACAGCTGTTCATTATTCCGCCTCTTTCTTCTTTGCTGGCTCCTATTCTGGGACCTGTAGGGGTATGGATTACATTTCCTATTGCTGAAACCATTGCTTCCATTATGGCGGTTTTGCTGTATCGGCATACCATGAAAACGATCCTTTCACAGAGTGCCAATTGAAAAAACTTTCTATAACAAAAAACGGACCGATTTGATTCGGTCCGTTTTTAATTATGCATTGAAAAGAAAATTATTCGCCTTTTTTAGCTGCGGGCTTCTTAGCAGCAGGCTTCTTCGCTGTGGATCTTTTTGCAGCAGGCTTCTTGGCCGGAGCAGCGGCCTTTGCAGGCTCTTCTGCCGTAGCAGCAACCTCTGCTTTGGGAGACTCCACAGGCTTTTCTTCCTTTACCGGAGCAGCGGCTTTTTTGGCACAGCTTCTCTTGGCGGCAGGCTTTTTGGCAGGGGCTTTCTTAGCCGGAGCAGCTTCCTTTACAGGCTCTTCTGCCTTAACAGCAGCCTCTGTTTTGGGAGCCTCCACAGGCTTTTCTTCCTTCT
>OBYM01000783.1_pt1 | contig 15759 bp, 21 predicted proteins | sample 1538191 | NCBI WGS metagenome assembly OBYM01 (sample SAMEA2580165, study PRJEB22360) | human gut metagenome | biome: human gut; feature: human-associated habitat; material: faeces | place: Denmark | collected 2008/2010 | reverse complement strand
ATTTCATGTCCCGAGAGCGGCGGTTGCCGCACCTACGCCGACCAGAAGGCCGGTGCCGACTCCAATAGCGGTAGCAATCTCTTCGCCGTTGTCCAAAACCGGTTGCCATGCCTGACCGATTTCGTCAAGCCCTTCACCTACGGCCCAAATTTCCACCAGGAACAGGCCAGTAGCTACACCGAGTTCCAGAAGGATAGCGGTGCCGATGCCGATATTCACGGCAATGGTTGTACCCCCAGTTCCCAGGGCGTATGCGGCCAAACCGACTGCTCCCAAGATACCGGCTCCGATACCGATAGCGGTTGCCACAGTGGTTCCGTTCTCAATGACAGGCTCCCACGCCTTACCCACTTCCTCCAACTCATGACCCATGATTGCGATTGCGCCGACCACAATGATTGCAGCAGCAGACACTTCGGCTACAATGGCTACTACCAGCCCCAGGTTCTTTGCCAGGGAAGTCAATTTTGGAGAGAGGCTGGTACTTACAGTGGTGTCAATCGTCTGCGTGGCGGTAGTGAGCGTGTTCATGGCGGTAGTAGCGTTGCCCAGGTTAGAGATACCCTTCAACTTGGAAAATACATCAAGAGCGACTACCAAGCCTCCCAGGATTTCCAGACCACCGATAATCAAGGTTACTTTGTCTACACCACTCCAATCGCCCTGCTTGATAGCGTCCCAATTTGTAGCGATCTCACGGATGATGGTGGTAAAGCCCTGAATAGCTACACTCCATGCCGCCAGTTTGATATTTCCGGTGAATACGCCGATGCCAATGGCGATATTGGTCAGTCCACGGATGACGGTTAAGGCATTTTCTGCATTGACCCCATTTTCTGCAATATCACTGATAGCAATGACGATTTCTCCGATACCTTGAACGACTTTCAGCGCACCGCCGACCTTCAAGCCTCCGAGCATAATCAGAGCGTCCCCAACCATACCGGCAAAGGAACTAATCATTCCGGCGACATTCTGGAAGGTAGGGCCGTTGTCCAGAAAATCTTTCAGATACCGTTCAAATTCCTTCAAATCAGCGAGGAACATAGCCAGTCCGAGAACCTTGAAGTCCAGTTTGAAGGTGAAGTTCTTGGAGTTCAGTTCTTTCAGCAATTTTAGAGCCGTCAAGAAATCCTTAGCGACCTTCCATGCCAAAATACCCGCCGCAATACTGGTCACAGTGGCGAGAACATCTTTCAGATTTTCTTTCAGCTCGTCAACCTGAGAATTGATATTCTCAAAAATGCTCTCGTCCCACAGTTTTCCAATGTCAAATTCGCCGTCATAGCCTCCACCAGAAACACCGGCACCGGCTCCGCTGCTCCCCTGGTCAGGGTTAAAAACATTCAGTTCATCAAAACCAGCGGTGTACTGTTTCAGCTTCTTTGCGGCACTGGCAGCGTCATCGAGATTGTCAGCCATATCACCGGCTGCGGTGGCACCAGAACTGACACCGAAATCTACCGGCTTCAAGTCAATGCCGAAGAGTTGCGCCAGGGCCGCAATCGCTTCCCCAATCAGCTCAACAAAGGCTTGCACATAGGGTAAAACCTTCACCAGAGCGGGAAGCAGGAAGGAACCAAATGCCTGAGAAAGAGAAGCGAGTTGCTGCCGCAAGGTTCTCATAAGACCTTCTGCGGTGGTCATCTCCCGGGCATAGGTGCCAATCAAGTCCTGCGCCCTTGCCTGGTCAATCAGGGTCAGGTATCGCAGATAGGACTTCAATTCCTCGCTGGCACTCTGGGTACTGTACGCAATGCCATAGTTTGCCGCCGTGATCTTCAACTGAGAGTCCACGATGGTGAAACCGGCTCTGCGGATAGGCTCTACCTCACCGGCGATTGCGGAGCGGACGGCAATGGCAGCGTCCTCAAAGGTCTTGTAAATGTCGTTGTAACCGGCCCAAATATCATAGGTCAGTTCCGTGTAATTCATTGCCATGGCGGCAGCATCCTTCTGAGCGACACCAAAGCCTTTCAGCATAGTGCCGTAGATGGACGCATACTGCATGAACTTCTGGACATTGATCTGCAATTCGGAGTTGAGCTTCAATATCCACTTGTAGTTCTCTTCCGCCTCTTCTCCAAACGCTCGGCCAAAGCGGTACATGATGCCCTCCCACTCGGAGGCTTCATACATATACTCGGCAATGACCGCACCAATCCGGTTAGAGGCGTAGATCACCGTGGAGAGCTTGATACCGGCCAGAGCCTCAGACCATGCCCGGGTGCCGGAAGCGGCCTTGTTCACAGTGCCGTTGTAGCGGTTTGTGCTGGCGATAATCCTCTGAATTTTAGAGGGGAAAGCAGAGAAGCCGTTGGAAACCTTCTGCATTTCATCGGCAAAGGGCTTCATGGCAGCGGACAAATCTTTCATCTGCCGGGTGAACTTATCAATGTCCGCCTTTTCCAACTCGTTAATCACCCCGGGCAGCTTCCCGAGCTGATTGATGAAGCTGGTCAGATGTGCTTTGTCCAATTCGGACAGGGGGCGCAAACCGTTAGCCAGACTTGCCAATTTGTCCCCGTCCGTCCACTTTAACTGAGTTAATGCGGAATTTAATTTGACGATGGAGTTGGTGGTAGAACGAAAACTGCTGAGGTTCCCCAAAGCCGCTAAAGCGGTAGCAAGGCGATTGATTTTTTGGGAAGCGTCACCGGTGTTCAAGCCTTTCAGGGCGTTGGTCAATTCACGAATACCCGTGGCAGTCTTGCTCAAATTGTTTGCGCTACCAACGGAAACCGTCTTCAACCCACTCAGGGCCTTTTTCAGATTGTTTAGACCGGTTACCGCACCGGCACTGTTCTCCTGAATTTGAAATTCCAAACCCTGAATTTCCACATTATCAGCCATTCACGCCACCACCTTTCTCCTGAAATTTCTTGTTGAGCGACAGGGCCAATGCCTGGAAGTAGGCTTTCGCCTTTTCATCCTGCTTTTCCTGCTTCGCCTCCTGCCGTTCGTCCTTCTGCTTGGTATCAAAGGCAAAGGGCTGATCGGGATAGGGAATGGCCTTGACTCCCTTCTTCGCAAAGGCTCTGAGGATAGGGGCCAGATTGCCAATCGCCTGATACACATACATCCCCTGTAACCAAGCGTCCTGATTTTTCAAATCCTGCCGGATTTTTGCTGCTTTCCGGTAATATTTGACCAGCTCACAATCCCCGTCCCAATATTGTTCGGCAGTCATGCCGATTGCCAGATAGAAGGGGAACACTTCATAAAATTTTTCTGTGTAAGCGAAACGGGGAGCGGGGCGAACTACGCCACCGCCCCCTCGTTCATCGGACTGCAACCCGCTTACCAGTTGGCAGTCCAGTCCATGTTTCCCTCGCCGTCCTCATTAGGAACAGGCTCTTCCATGAGGGACAGAATGGGTTCGTTATACATCTCCACCAGCTTCGGCAGAAGCTCGTCTTTCCGGGGCAGACGGGCATAGATACGGTCAATGACCTCTCTCTTCACGAAGCGGTGCCGAGCGATAAACGCACCGGCAAACAGGGCCGGAAGCATGGTCATGGGCTTGCGGTCAACTTCCTCCGCAATGAAGCCCTGCTTCTCCATGATCTCAACGGTCTTGCGGGTATATTCCAGCGTATAGCTCTCGCCGGAAACGGGGTCTTTGATTGTCAGCGTCTTAGCCATGATAAATCCTCCTTATCATTCAGGCCGGTTGATGATTACTTAGCGGAAAAGGTGATGGGGGTGGAAGGAGCAATGGAAATACTCATATCCACAACCTCGTTCACGCCGCCGCCCACGGGAAACACAGAGAGCTGTCCTTTGAAGGAGAACTTTCCGTTGGAGCCGTCCGGGGTAACAGAACCAGCATCACCGGTTCCGCCAAACCAGACAGCATACTCTTCCTCTTTGCCCTCAAGAGCTTTGAGGGTCTGGAAGTCAGTCACATCGTAATTGGCCGTAAAGGTCAGGCCATCGAGGGACTGAATACCGGCGATATAGGTCTGCATATTGTCAGACAGAGTAGTGGTTTCCAGCATCTCGGGTTCGCCGCCCAGGTCGGGGAACTCCTTAATATCCACCAACTTCTCGTAGGCAGAAGTGCTTTTCTTCATCAGAAAAACCTTATAAGTGGAAATTGCCATGTTCTTACCTCCTATACAGATTTGTACCGTCTGTTTCTGCTCGATAACGGGCCACGAGGCGGTAAATACTTGCGTTCTCTAAATTCGGGATGGGGGACAGGGAAATGCGAGTGAAATTGCGCTGGTACATGAGATCGTCAATAATCTTCATAATGCTCCGGCATTGACTCTTCTTGCTGGTGGATTTGTTGGAATAGACATTTACCTCATACATCAGCGTTGCAAACTGTTCTTTGTCGCTGGTACTGAGGTGTTCCAGAGTAGGGTAATTGTCCTGCTCCACGATGCTCACATGGGGAAAAGCGGATGGGGCTTTCACATACTCTCCGCTCACATCAATGCCGGGAAAGGCTTCCCGGAGGGCAACCGCAATCGGTGTGTAGATTTGACTCTCCACATCAATCATCGAAATACCTCCTTTGCCAGTCCGGGCAAGATACCCTCCAAGTGTTTCACGGTTTCATACATGGACATATTGGCCGGATTACCCTGAGTAATGACTACTTCCTTCCCGTCCTTTTTGGTGTGAACAACACCATTCGTACCGGGTTCCCCATAGTAGCCCCAGGACGGCTGCTTACCGTGACCGGCTCCATATTCTCCACGGCGCATACCATGTTCTGCGGCTTCCGGGTGGTTATCCGGGTAAGTCACGCCGGTGCCGAACTCAATGAAGAGTACCGATGCTCCAACAGCGACCACGGCCCGGACTCCGGCCCCTCTCTGTTCCACAGACACAGACACATCATTGGTGCCGTCATACTCCGCCTTTGCGAAGTTGGCAGAGGCTACCGATAGACCTTCCTGCGCCAATCTGTCCAGCAGAACACTTGTCTTTGTCTTCAACCAGTTTTGATACCGCTCAATCTCTCGAATAGCGTTATCAATACCAGCCACGGACAGGGGTACTTTAATCGTCTTCACGATACTGTCACCTTACTCACAGCGTAGGAGATGGAATTAAGGCTCCTTGCGACACGCTTCACGATGTAGTCAAAAAGAGGATTTCCGTCATCGTCATACTCAGGCGATTTATCAATGAACAATACGGTATTTTCATCAATCGGACAGGTAAGGTCATCCGTGACAATCACCTTGTCATAGGAGATGAAATTACCAAACTGTTCCACCTGGGCAGAGCCGGTTGCGGCAGAAACATTGTCCCGCCTCTTCACGGCCTCCTTGTAGACCACACGGGTATCACCCGTTTCGTGACCCTCTTCATCCTTTACCGGCTCTTTTCTGTCATACAGCAGATACCAGTAAGCGGATTTATTTCGCTCCATGACCCTCATACCACCGGTTCCTCCCTGATAAGGCTGGCACAGGGAACAATCTCACGCAGGAGCGTAGGCGGCACATCTCCGTCCTCATAGGAGCGGGAAATACCGTTCTCGCTGTGCGCCGTTTCGCCCTCGGCACCACGCTTGTTCACCAGATAAGCGGCAATCTCCACCTGATTGTAGGCATACCGGTCAGGCACCACAGTCACGGTACTGTTGAAGGGATAAGCCCGTTTCAGGACTTTGTTGCCAGCGATAGAAAGGTAGGTGGAAAGTACACTCTCGTCCTTCTCGCCGGTCATGGCTTTCAGCATGGTCAGCTTTTCAGTATCGGTCATGACTTTTCACCTACCTTTCCTTAAATTAGCCGCCAGCGACTTCCTTGGTGTTCACGGGATTGGACTTGTCATTGGCAATGAACACGCTCCGGCTGTACTTAGGAGCGGTGAAGCTCTGAGCAATGCCGGTGAACTTGCCGTGATACCACTCCGGGCCATGGTCAAGACCAATCTGGCCGAAGAGCTGATACTTCTCACCGGCACCGGTCTTCGCCAGAGGCTCCAGGAAGAAGTTACCCTTACCGGGAACAGGCTGATACACGGGAGAGATCACATTCAGGTTCAGCAGCAGAGCCGTACCAGCGGGAAGACACTCGCCCAGGTACAGGTACACCACGCCGATGGGAGTGACCACGCTGGACAGGGCGATACCGTTAATCTCACGGGCAGCGGGAACCACAGTCAGGCCGTTCTGAACAGCGTCAGCATTGACCTGGAACAGCGTGGTAGCATCACACCACAGGCACAGACCATCGGTAGGAGCATTGGCCCCGTAAATCTTCTTCACCATGTCGGCAATGTCCCACAGGCCGAGAGGCTTGCTGGACATGGCCTTGGTATTGCTGGTAATCGCCTCCACCAGCCCACGGGTCTTGTTGACAGTGGCATCAGAGGTGGCCTTGTTGTACTCACCCTGAATGAAGGTAAACTCAATATCCCGGTTGACCTTCTGCATCTTCGCCGCCACCTGGAAGTCCAGCTCATTGATGGGGTTAGCCTGCTGGTTGGCGACATTCAGGCCGGACAGGGTGCCCATGTTGGACTGCTTGGCGTAAGAGATGCCAACAGCCTCCATGAAAATCTGAGTCACATTGGTCTTCTGAGTGCGAGTGACAACGGTAGCGTCAGGGGCAGTCAGAGAAGCGGTTTCGCTGATCTCAGGCTGAGAGCCATCTCCGCCAGCGGTGTACTCCTGACCGGTCACGAACTCAACATGATTGGTGGTCTTGGCCCTGCCGCCGATGATGGAGGACAGGGGGCAGCGAGTATTACCCTTATTGAAGAGCATACCGGAGTAATTCAGTACCCCGAAACTGGTAGCCAGAGTATCGGCCATAAATCAATCTCTCCTTTACTGGTTATTCGCCCTGAGCCTCGGCCTCAGCCTGGGCTTTCAGGCGTGTGTAGTAGGCGACAGCGGTAATGTCACCGTTCTTCTGCGCCTCTTCGATCTTCTTGCCGTAATCTACGGCACCCTCAGTACCAGAGCCGGAACCGGCACCAGCACCGGGCTTAGGGGTCTTCTTGATTGCGTCAGCTTTGACCTTTTTCGCATACTCTTCGAGGAACTTGCTCTGATTGGCAAAGACCTTAGCACTATCGCCGTCAGCCAGGGCCTTAGCGGTTTCCTCAGCCAGAGCCTCGTCATAACCCTGGGCTACAAACTTGGCCTTGTACTCGGAAACGGTCTTACCCTTACGGAGATCAGCAAGCTCCTGTTCCATCTGAGCCAGCTTATCAGCGTCCTCCTGCTTCTTCTTTTCCTCTTCGGAAAGAAGAGCGTTGTGCTTCCGCTTCCACTCAGCGGCCTCGGAATTGGCCTTGGAAAGAGCGTTTTTCTGCTTTTCCAGCTCTGCGGCATTATCCTCGTACTCAAACCCTTCCAGAGCGGCCAACTTCTGCTCAGGGGTCATGTTTGCATACCCCTCGATCTTACTGGTGTCAATCTTTGCCATAACAAATACCTCCTGCGTTTAACAAGGCTGTTCACTCAGCACCGATTTCTGTTTTTGGTAGGGTTTTCTCCCCTTGCGATTAAGGTCTTCCCTGACCATTCAAAGCCTTGCGGCCTTAAAACCAAAAGAAAAAGGGCTACCGGCAAAAGCGTTTCCGCTCTTACCGATAGCCCGTAATGGCTGTTACCGTCATCTCTCTATGACGGCCTCATATTTCTTTTTACTGGCGGTTTCCCAAACTACCACTTTGCCGTTTCTCACGGCAATCTCTACTCCCTTGCCACGGGAGAGGATTTCATTGATCTCCTGAACTGCCTTTGCCGTCAGGTTCACTACCGGGTTCATTCCCTTCACCCTCCCCATTATTCTGCTGCTTGGCGGCAAGTTCCGCCGCCTTTTTCTCCTGCTCTTCCGCATACTCCATGCTCATTTTGTAAGCAACCTGGGGGTCAGAGAACATTCCACAATGGATAAAGGCCAAAACCGGAGCAATTTTAGGATTGTTCAGCATGGTAATCAGAACATTAGCCTTTTCCGAAATATTCTCATAATTGCGGCGAGTGAAGCGAATTTCAATGGCGGAGAGCTTCAAGCTCAGGTCGCTCAGGTTGTCGCAGATACGAAGAAGGATTTTCAGAAATTCTTTCTCCGACTTCTTGAACATCAATTCGCTGTCCTTGGCTCTCGCCTCTGCCGCAGACCAGCCATCCCGCATGATAACGGCGGAACCGGTATCACTGGTGGAAGAACCACCATTTCGGTTCGGCATACCGCAGATCGTGAGAACCGTATTATACATACTGTCCACAAGGGTCTGCGTTTGCGTCTGGTTCAACTCGGCAGTCAGGTACTCAATTTCGGCCTTGAACTGCGGGTCAATATCCTTGTACTTGATTGCGCCCTCTTCTCGCAGCTCACGATAATCCGAAGAAGAAATATCGACATTGTGGAAAAGCATAAGGGCCTGAACAAACTGCTCCACACCATCCAGGCGGTTAGACTCTACATTGTTAATTGCGTCCAGAAGAGGGAGGACGATTTCAAAGGCACCCAAACGAGCTTTGTTCGCCGGGTACTCAATGATGGGAATACCCAAATACTGTTCCTCGCTCCGCCTGATTGCCCAAGTGTTTTCCACCTCATAATAGTGGTCAGAGGTATAGCAGCTAAAAATCAAAACCCCATCGTCTTTCAGGATATATTGAACACCCATCATAGCGGGATTTCCCAGGGCCGTAGAGTAAACCACGAAGGAGAAACGAGGGTCAAGCGTAAAAATCTCGAACGGAGCCTCGTCTTCTTCCACATCGGCCATACCATCAGGGAGAACCATGCGATAGGAAGTGCCGCAAATGTGCGACCAATCAGCCAGCTCCTTGTCCTTTGCGGCCTTGTCCTCAGACAGAGCATAATCATTGAGCTGCGTGATTTTCTTGGCAATTTCCTCGTCATCTCCACGGCTGACATACTGGACAGGCTCACCCATCAGATAACCGACCTTGAAAGATACGATTTCATTTGCCCGGTTCTCAACGACCTTGTTATTGATTTCAGGCCGAACTTCCTTCTGCCGGTAAAGAACAGGCTGATCTCCCTTGTAATACCGGTACAGATAGTTAATATCCGCCTGGTTCATGAGATGAATGAACAGGGCCTTTTGCAGAACATCAATGATGTTATTGTCATTGATTTCGGCCACATCGGTATAAATCACCCTGCGGCCAAATAACGCTCTGGCTCCCATTCATGTCACCTCCTATCAAAAGCCATTTTATCATCTTTCATGATAGCATAATATCCAATGCTTGTCAACGAATAACTCTTCATAATACCATTGGAGAACACGGTTTTCAACAAGGACGCTTGAAGATTTCGATTTTCCCTCCGGCCAGCATACGAATTTCATTTTCCAGAAGAGCCAAAGAGTCAGGTGCGTCATCGTGCGGAACCTTGCCGCTTCTGGTATAAGTGGTCAGCTCCTTCATGAAATTCCAATACTGACTGCCCCGTTTGTAAGTGGACGGGTGCTTGAAATAGAAGTTCTTCTTGATATTGTCAGAAGCAAATTCAATTCGGGTCTGTTTGTTTGAAATCGTCCGCTTTGTTCTGATACCGATGGAGTACCCCTGCTGCCGGATGATTTCTGCTACATCACGAGCGTAATACTGACCGGCATTGTTAGCCTCAAAAGTAGCAGAAGCTACCTTGTTGGAGATCAGACACTTAGCGCACTCCGGCTTTGTCACCTCTGCCGGGGCATCATCAAAGACCACATCGACAATGTAAACCTCGGTGCCATAGATGACGGCCACCGGCAGGGAAGTGGAGTCAGAACCGCTTTCAGCGGTATCGCCTACGGCAATGATAGTGTCCGGTTCCCGGTCAGGCGGCAGTTCAAAGAAATAGTTCAATTCATCCTTGTTGAAGAGAAGCCCTTTGGCCTCAAAAGGCTGTTGCTGGAACTCGCTCTCAAACTGTTCAGCGGACAGAAGCTCTCTCTGCTCTCGGAAGTATGCCGTGGTAAAAATCTTCTGGCCCTCCCGCTCGTATTCATAATTGCTCTCGTCCGTGATTAGATCAAGGGCGGGAATTTCGATGGCTCTCCAAGGCCAATTCTCCTGCGCCGCATATTCCTGAACACGCCCAATAGGGTCATAGATGGAATACCGGGTGCCGGTGAATACCATAGGCGTACCCTCAATGGCTCGGCCCATAATATCGCCGGAAATCACTTCCCACTTATCGTCAAGCCGCTGGCGGTTTTTTGCCTCTTCACGACCCTCAACACAGTCATCCAGGTAAAGCACATTCGTGGCCTCGGACAAACCCACCTGACGGGCATCAATAGAGCGACACATGATGGTGGGAAACCGGGACTTGGATTTGAGGTTGATAATCTTGGTGTCCGCTCCGGTCTGTACCAGACGGGCATCTGGGAATACATCATAGAACAGGTACTCATTGGGAGTAATCAGGTATTCCAGACACCCATTGTAGAAGCTCTTTACAAGGTCATCACCCGTTCCCTCCATCAGCGTAGAGCGGTCAGGGAACCTTCCAGAGAGCATATTGACAAAATTGATACCTGTTTGCGACTTTCCCGCTCGTTTCGGCATGGATATTGTCAAAAGACGCAGCTTTTTATCAAGAATGTCCTGGAACCCCTGCACCATTGGTTTCAGATAATGCCTCCGGGGAGCATAGAACCGCTTTTCCGGCTTCCGGTCAAGCTCAATATAGGTCATAAAAGCGTCAAAATTATGGGGAGCGTCAAACAGGAGGGTTTTGCGCCATGCCTCATAGAAATGCTCCGCCTCTTTCGGGGAAGTACGGCGCAACTGTTTGGCCGAGAGAACCCGTAACTCTTTACTGACCTCATGTGCCGCCTGAAAATCTTCATCTTCCCACTGACGGCAAAGAGATAACAGGTCAATATAGGCAGTATGATCTTCCGGCTTATTTTCAATATGCCGTTTAATACTGTCTGCCAGCTTCCGATAATCCATAAAATCACCTCAAAAGAAAAAGGGCTACCGGATTTCTCCGATAGCCCGTAATGGCTGTTACTCCCGCCCTTGCGAGAGCCTATTTATTCTTTTCAACGATGGTCTGCAATTTACTTGCCAGATGAAGCCACATTTTCGGGACTCTGTTTGAGATTGCCCCGTTACTTGGAACCGGGCATTGATACCCGGAACCGTCTTTCAAGTGGATTTGCAAAAAGAACCCATCCGGTATTTCATGTACGGTGGTGCTGGACTTTGACCCTGCTGTTATTGCACCGGCTACGACTCCAACCCCTCCGGCAATCGCACCACCCACAATAGCTCTTGTTACTGCTCCGGTCTTCTTAGTCTTAGTATGCGCCTCTCTGACAATGTTTTCAACAATAGCATAGGAGCTTATATCCCGATAAGAGATTAGTTTATCAAAGAACATGATGACCTCATTATCATCACTAAACATGATGTTGGCATTGGGATTATAAATGCTCTTTCTCCAACCTTCTGTCCCAAAGATTTGGCACTTTTCAAACAGCTTTGCAGTTTCCAACTCTTTTCGGGCCAGCTCCACTTCATACGGGTCAGAGTTGCGCTTGGCCGTCAGCTTATCCAGCCTCTTTTTCGCTTTAGCGATATTCTTCTCATTGCTGTAATTGTCATACTGTCCCATGAGGTCACACCACCTTTCTCACCTTTTCATACCATGTAGGTCTGCTGATACCAAGTTGACGGCAAGCATCATTCACTGTAATTAGCCCTTCTCTCTGCTTTTGCATTAGGGCCTTGAATTTATCCAAGTCAATCTCATAAGCAGGACGGCCAAACCCTCTTCCTGTTTTTGCAGACACCTTCCGCCCATCGACAACCGGCATGGCCGCTATCCCCTCGGCTTGACGCTTCCGTATCTTCTTCCGCTCCTGTTCAGCCATGGCTCCCATTACTTCAATCAGAATGTTATTGACCATCTCGCCAATCCAATCCTGTCCACGGAAGTCTATCAGCGTGGTAGGAACATCAAACACCCTGACAATTACACCATGCTCCTTGAACCATTCCAGCTCGGCTTTGATTTCCGCTTTGTTCCGTCCAAACCGGTCTAATTCCTCCACCAGAATTTCATCTCCGGGAACCAGGATGGATTTTAGCTTTAAGTAATGCTCCCGGTTGAAATTCTTTCCGCTTTGTTTGTCTGTGAAGATATGGTCATCGTCCAGATCAGGGGCGTAGGCTTTCAGAGCGGCAAGCTGACGGGCAAGGCTCTGGTCTTTGGCTGATACCCGGCCATAGCCATATTTCACTCACCATCACCGCCTGACCCCAAGAGAGCGTCCAGGTCATACTTCGGGTCTTCCTTTTGGTCAATCACAATCTGGTCAGCTCTGCGGACTCCCGGCTTCCTTTCCTGAATGACCACCTCATAGCCAAGGGCAGACAGCATTTCAACTGCGCTGTTAAAGGACAGGTTATTGCTTCTAAGCCGGGAACTGATTTCATTGCCACGCTCTTTACCAAGAGCCTTTGCCATGGTCAGAAGAGAAACATTTTTCGCTTTCATCAAATCTCGGATAGCCTTGTTGATATACATGGTAATCACCTCTTGATGACACTATACACTGAATTTATTTTGTTGTCAATAGGAAGTTGAAAATATTTTGTTACTGAATATCTTTTGTAACTGAATTGGTTTAACACTGAATATAGTTTGTTAGGAATAAAGCCTTTTTATTTTTGTGGGAATTTTCGCCACTCACCCCGGCCCGGTGGCGGTGGATATATCCCCCGGCCCCGGTATCAGGCAACCGGCCCCGGCTGCACTCTGAAAAGCACAAAAGAGCCGCCCCGGAATGAACCAGGGCGGCAACTTTATTTATTTAATTTCATTAATTCAATGATTATTTGAACCGGTAAAAGCAAGATCAACAGAAGAATATACACGATTACACCGCCTTATATTGTAGTACTCTGATAAATTCATCAAATGCCCACATAACAATATCAGACGGCGCACAACCGGCCACGGCTGCAAGTTCTTTCTTTATACCCTCTTCCGTATCGGCTACAATATAGCAGCTATACCCGTTTACCTCTTCCGGCCCTTCCGGGGTATTCTCTTCATCGTGTATAATCCACTCTGAACCAGTGTTAAAATACATTGTTTCAAAAGCGGCCAACGCTTCCCGGCTCCAATCGTCCACGGGGTAAAAAATTTCGTTCCAATCACTTTGGCAACAACCCCGGATAATTCGCCAATCCCATTTACGGCCCGTAACAACGGAAAGAACCTTGCATAAAATATTGTTCTCTTCCCGGCTTCCGGCTTCCGTATAGGCGTTTACAAGCTCTTTCAGGGCGTGAATATCACGGGTACTATATCGGGCCTTGTCAGGCTCCAAAAGGTCATTTATCGCTTGTGTAGCGTTCTTGTAAAAGCTGCTATAATAACCGCCGTTCTTTATATCGTCCAGGGCTTCGGCCAATTCTCCATTTTCCAGGGCATTATATACCCGGTCAAAAAGGGGGCTTGTACGGCTGATATAATCCCGGTTGCCGGTCACATTGATATCATCCGGCCCCATTCCTTCATCATCAAATAACCGGCTGTCCTGATATTCAGGCGGTATCTGTTTACAATAGATCATGATTGAACCCCCTTATAAAATCCCGTTTTCCCGAAACTCACGCAAAAGGCCATATTTCCGGCCTAACCGGAAAAACATATCTTGAAAAATTGCCAATTCGGAATAACTGTAATTGTGATTATTAAAATCCGCTTGCCAATCAATAGCAAACAACCTAACCTCTTCTTTGTTCTTCTGGTATCTTGTCATAATTGCACCGCCTTAAAAGACACGAAACAACAAGGAATTTCGGGCCAAAATGACATAATAACCGCCGTTCACATTATCCCAAATCAAACCGCCGTTCATGCCGTAAATTCCCCGGCTATAACCGACTTTCGTATAACTGGCCGGTATCTTTTCCGGCTCTGCCTGTGTCAGATCAACCGCAAGCCCCAACTGCACAAACTCCCGCAACTGTTTTCTTGTGTATTGCTTCATCTTCCCGCCGCCCCCTTTACTAATTCTTGATAAATCAAGTGAGTTAAAAGCCTTTCCGCTTGTTCTTCGGTATATTGCGCCCGTTCCCGTTCCGACTGCTGCAAAATGTCCCCCAAATCAGCCACGGCGGAACGGTTATAATAATAGCAAGTATCAAGTACAGACGGCAAACCTTGCGCCCATTCAATAAAAACTTGTTCGTTCGTGTACCCTTTCCGGCTCTGGTATTCCGGGGAATATGCCTTTTCTTCCGCATGGACAGACAGAATAAACCGGGCTACATTGGGAAAACTACAAGGGCCGGTAAAATCATACCCGCAAGGGTCAAAATGATCTAAAATATATTGCCTAATTGCAAGCCGGGCTTCTTTGTTTGTTGTTTTCAGTGACATATTAAACCGCCTTTCTTTCCCTATGCTTTACCAACCGAACCGCAAACCGGCCACAAGAATTTTCCCGGTATTCCTTCAAACGCTTTACCGCTTCGGCTCTGGTATATTCGCAATCTTCGACTTCCCACCCGTAACCATAATTTGTTTCAATGTCCCACCGGTCAACGGTTTTTCTGACATACGCCATAATTAAACCGCCTTTCCCATTCTCCGGCCAATCATAGCCCGGAAACTTTCTTCATTGGTCATATCCGGCCTCGGCCTCTTTTTCGGCTTTTCTACCGGCAAACCGTCCCACCAACTCTTTCCGCCGCCGTCCACATTAAAGAGGGTCAAAAAATTATTGATATGCCGCATTGTGGTAACACTGTACCCGCTCCACATTCTGACAAATTCGCCGCTGCTGGTAATTCTGCAAACCCTGGTATTATAAGATTGCAAAACCTTTTCGCCGTTGTCCTCTTCAATAACTTTCGCTTTTCCGTAAAAGGATTTTTCCCGGCCTTGTATAACCGGCAGATCATAAATTTTCATACTGTAAACCGCCTTTCTAAAATGTCTGTTACTCACTGAATTTCTTTTGTGCTTTTAATATACACTGAATATTTTCAGTTGTCAATGGGAAAACACAAAATATTTTTAGTGTTTTCTATACCTTGTAAAAGAGTAAAGAAAAGTACACTTTTTCAGACAACCGGCCCCGGTTGCACCAGATCAACCAGGGCGGGAACGGCCCCTGCTCCGGCCAGGGCGAAAAAGAGCCGCCGATCTCCCAGGAAGAGAGGTCGGCGGCTTCCGCATAGTCGCAGAGGTGGCCTGGATAGTCGTGAACCATAGTCGCAGACCTTCGAGCGGGATAGTCGCAAAGTCGTGAACCATAGTCGTGAACCAGGTCACTCGTCTGTGTCATAGTCGCTGGCAGTCGCTTCCAAATACTTCTGTTGAAGCTCTTCCGGGGGAGTCGCTTCGCCAAGCTGGTTGTTCGGGGTCAGAACCACTTCTTGCTTGTCCTGATAGCCCATATTGTTCTTCATCAGGAAGATACCAGCCACGGGATTGATTTTCCCGTTCTGCATATAGTTTTCCATCTGAGCGTTCAAATTTTGATACGCCTTTTTTATAAGGTGGCGGCTTTGGGCGGGAATATAGGCACTATCGACATTGTTAAGCCACTTCCAGAGGGTTGTTCTATCCACTCCAAAGGCACAAGCGAGGCCAGCGACACTCGGCTTCATATCATCCTCAATACAAATACCGAAATACTGCTCAATCCTCTCTGCAACCTGTTCAGGCTCTCTCATATCCACTTCCGGCCAGTTCCACATTCTCATTGTGTGTTGCAGATACTTCCGATTGTCACCCGGCTCAGTCTGCACACTCATTGCCGTAGTCCGGTCAGGAC
>OBYM01000782.1_pt1 | contig 15769 bp, 16 predicted proteins | sample 1538191 | NCBI WGS metagenome assembly OBYM01 (sample SAMEA2580165, study PRJEB22360) | human gut metagenome | biome: human gut; feature: human-associated habitat; material: faeces | place: Denmark | collected 2008/2010 | reverse complement strand
GCAGATCAAACACCCGCACCTCATATCCGTTCGCTTTGAGCGCACCGCCTGTTTTTCTCAGGATTTCACTCTTTGGATCGCAGATTACAAGAGAACAGTTGCCGCAGTTTAAGGCATTCGGGATAGCATACGATCGGCTTTTGCCCGCACCGGAGCCGCCGATCACCAGCACGTTGGTATTGCGCTTGTGCTTATGACCATCCATCCCCATTTGGAAATGCTGGGTTAGGATGAGGTTTTGTTTTGGATTCTTTTTATCCCGGTATTTCTTGGCGATCTGAAACACATCGCCCCACTTGGCGGAACCGTGTTCTTCTCCACGGCGGCGGTTTTTCTGGTTAGAGGTCACCACAAGGGCGATCACCCCGTACCCAAGGGAAAAGAAAAACAGGCACCGAAGAGAATAGTCCGTCCAATGAATGGAAAAGGGACTGTTCATCGCTGCCGAAAGCTTTCCCAGCAGATCCACAAGACTCATTCCATCCGACCAGCTTCCAGCCACTAAAAGCGCTGCCCACCAGACGATGGGCAATGGCAGAAGCCATACCCACCATGGATTCTTTCGTTTTACAATTGAGTCAAAAAATATCCTTCCTTTCTTCAGATCAAAATAAAAAAGAAACCCCGGAGCCTATGGAAAAGCATTCCCACAGGTTCCGGGGTAACGGGCAACCTTAAATCTTATCGAACCGGCACGTTTCGATATTTACTGCTCATAAGCTTTGCGAGAACACGGTCAATACCGCCGCTGCTTCTGCCCGCAGACAGATAAGCGTTGCGCATCCCATTTAAAGACTGCGCCGCATACTGGAATTCCGTGTCGCTCAGGTACAGCTTTCCCTTTGGCGCATTGACGGTTTTATTGATAAGACCCTGCACCTCGCCGGAGGTTTCCGGTCCGGATGATTTTTGTGCGTCGCAGAGCGCCTTGACCAGAAAATTCTTTTCCAGCATTCCCATCTTAAAGAGACGTTGTTTTTCCAAGGATATCCCTGCCTTTCTCTGTATTTTCTTTAGCTTCACCATACCACAGCGGCGGACAAAAAGCTACCGCACAAAAGAAAACAAACGGAAAACTTCCGGCGGTTCGCTTTCTCATCGTTCCGTTTCCTTCTCCGATTTGGATTTGGGAGCTTTGGCAGGCTTCTGTGTTTCTACCGAAAACTCATCGGGCTGGACTGTCTGCTCCAAATCCCGAAAGCTGCGCTGCATATCCCGGTTAATGGAATAAGCCGCCCGTTTCACATCGCTTATGAAACCACGCTTTTCTTCCGGAGTCATTTGAGCACAGCTTTCGCATACCTTGTCAAACCGGAAGGCCGAAGTATCCAGCCCGCATCGCTGTGCGACCACATAAGCGGCACAGTAGCTCTGTGCCGCATACGCCTGACGGTAGTAACCGCTGCCGACAGTATCGAAGCTGGCATGGGCCTGTTCACGTGCGATAGCGCAGATGGTGGTGGTTTCATCCATCCCGTTGCGGACAAAAATCGTATGCTGTTTGGGAACATACTGTGCCTGTACCCCTTGGGGAAGCTGATCCGAGATGGCAAGCTGAACCGGACTCTGTTCTACCATAGTGGCAATGATTTCTTCCGGCAGATGTTTCTGCGGCGGCAGAGGCTGTGGTCCTCTGGTTTGGGAGATATCATAGGCTTTGGTAATGGTATAACCATTCGCTATGGTGCCGTCCTCTTTGGTATATTCCTGATCCGCAAAGAAGGTGTATCCCTTTTCACCGGAACGGATGGAGCGCCCGGCTTCCTTCCATTTATCAAAGGTGCGGGGATGGGTGATCTCCTTGTTCTGGTGATATAGGATGAGAAGGTTGCGGGTACTCTGCGGGGTACACTGAGCCATAAAACCTAAGAAGCCCTTCATGGAAGCGTCATCTTTGAACACTTCCTGTGCCTGAGCATCCACTTTTGCCCATGCGTCCTCACGTTCAGCCTGCTTCATGGAGGCATATTCTTCCTTGGTGTACTGCTGTTCCGGCTGAAGCTGAGTTTCCTGTTTTCTGCCGATCAAATTTGACAAATCGATACTGCATTACCTGCCTTTCTGTTTTTTCTTCTTTTTACGGGAATGGCCCGGAGTAGGATGCTGACGATCCTGCTGTTTGGCCTTTTCCTCTTTTTTCTTCACTTGCTCCTGCTTGATCTCCTGCAGTTCCTTTTTCACCGAAGGTTTTTGCTCCGGCTGCTCACGGTTTGTTAAGCCGGGCGAAGAGTTTTTGCTGGGCAAGGAAGGCTCGGACGGACTCTTTTCCGCTGCCGGGGGTTTTGATTCCTTCTCCCGGCCAGTGGTAAAATTTCCGGCTTCACCCTGCCCGGCAGGGCTGATATTGAAGTCATCTTCAAAGCCGCCCATCTCGAATTCCACAGCGCCCTGCTCGGTTTGGACAGTTTCCTTTTTGCCGGGTTGGGAAGCGGCAGGCGCCTGCTTCTCCTGTTCCACCGCTTTCTCCACAGTGGCTTCTCCGGCTTCCGCTTTCACATAATCCAAGCCGAGATTGTCATAGATACGCTGAATCTTAGCGGCGTCATCCGCAAATACCACCAATTCGATGTAATCGCTTTTTTGTTTGTTACGGATGGGCACATACAAAAGCCCGTGCCCTTTGGCTTCCCGCACAAATTCTTTCATGTACGTTGCAGGCAGATTGAAAAACTTAAACGGGCGCTGCTCACGAAGCATTCGGACAAGCCTTGTCTTGCCATGGGTTTTCTTTTGGTCTTTCAGCACTGCATAAACAAACAGCGCAAAATTCTTCGCCGCCAGTCCCGACAGCTTGAGGGCTACTTCGGTCCCTTCAAGGGTAAATCGGACGATCTGGTCAGCAGGATCGCTTCCGTAGTTCAGTCAGCATTCTCCTTTCATCGTTCCAAGCTGCTGGAGCGTTTGTGTTTTGCTTTTTCCGGCGCAGGTTCCTTAGAAAAGGAATCCACGCCGGGAATCAGGGACAGGCTGGAACCGGTATCCCATTTCACTCCGATCTGCCCCATATCGTCTACATAGGCAACGGTGCCTTTTGTACCCGGCGGCAGAGCCTGTGAATCATCCATGTGATGTAAGATGATGCGGGTTCCGACAGGATATTGCTGTCGGATGCGTTCCACCTGTTCTCTTGTGGGAATTTTATGGATAGGATCATCTCCTTTTTTGATTTTCCCGATTTCGGGTTTGTTTGTTCTTTTCTTCCTGTGCCTGCTTTTCCTGCCGCTGCTGTTCTTCCTGCTGTGCTGCCAGTAAGCGCTGTTCCATCTCAATGGAATGGGTTTCGATATTCCGGCACAGCTTGACGGTATGCCGCAGCTTTTTGAGCTGCTCTGTGAGGATGCCGATCTGCGGGGAATCTGGCTGATAACGGTAGAGCTTCTGGCGCTCTTTTAGAAGCACTGCGATTTCATCCTCCGCTTTCTGACGGATGGCACGAAGCTGCCCACGGTCCTCAATATGGTTTTTGAAAATAAATTCAGCCTGTTCGATCCGCTGATCCAGCTTGCGGATATCTTGCCGCACAGCAAAGCTTGGGTACCGGGGCTTTTTCGGCAGCGCCCCCATCTTGTAGAGATAGGAATAGTAGAGCGCCCGCAGGCCGGAAATTCTGCGGGGCGGCTTTTCTCCAAGAAGAATAAGTAAGCGGCTGGCCGGAGGTGTTTGTTTCCCAGCCCGGTGAGGAGGCTTAGGATACAGGATGCGGTTTTGGATGGCTTCCGGGGTGTAGTTTTTTCCCAAGGTTTTAAACCGAACAGTACGCCCGGTACTCGGCAGGATCATGGTGGCGTACTTGCGGTCAAACCGAAAAGTATAGCCCTGTTTTTCCAGCACACGGAGGAACTGCTTCCATGTGAGGGAAGAGGCAATCGCTTCTTCGATATCTTTCTGGATGGGCGTTTTCCATGTGTAGGTACCGTTTTGCTCGGCCAGCCACAGGGCATAAGGACGGGCTACCTGTTCCGATTTCTCTGTACGGATGACGGAGAGACGGTGCTTTACGCACAGTTCGTCCGAAATCTTCCGCACCCCAGTCACATAGGTTTTTTCATTGCTGCGGTACTTTTTCCCGTTTTCCATGGAAACAGCGTTCCATACAATATGGTTGTGGATACATTTAGTGTTGAGATGGGTACTGACCACTGCCTGAAATTTCCCGCCGAGCAGCCGATCCGCAAATTCCATTCCGATTTGATGCGCCAGTTCCGGGGAGATTTCTCCGGGAGCAAAACTCTGCACCAGATGGAATCCCTGCACACCTTTTTCCTTATGCCATATCTTTTTGATCTGACACATATCCTCAAAGGCAGAGTCTATGGTACAGCCGATGGCTGACTGGAACAGATCCTGTTCTGACTGGTCTTTATTGAGAGCCTTATCGATTTCTCCTTCCAACGATTCTCTGTTTTCGGCACGGGAAGATTTTTTCTCATCGAGAGCATAGTTGATGGCGTTATCAAGGCGGTGGACGGGGATAACGCTGGTATATGCGATAGCGGTTTTCTCCTTTCTGAGTTTTCGGTGCGAGCAGCTTAGACGAATTCATATCTTGGCTATGTGCGCAAATTGCATCCAACCGCAGGTTGGTTACCAATTCTCCTTTACTTCTTTCCAAACCTGACGAGCGATAACGGTCATTTCCTCCACGCTCTGCTGGCTGGCTTCGCCATAAGTATTCGCAACCTTGGCAAGCTGGTTGGCGTTATTGCAAAGCCCTGCCACTTTGTGAAGGAGGTTCGTATGATGGTCACATGGCTTTGCCCGCAGTTCTTTTCCCATAATGAGGGTGCGCAGAAATTCCTCCCGGGGCAGGCCGCTCATTTTTACCTGCGCTTCCAGATGCGCCAATTCCTTTTTGTTGAGATGCAAGGGGATGATGTGATTTCGTTTTCTCATAGGGACTCCTTTTTAACGCTCCGGTACTTTCCTTTTGCGGCTTTTCTTCTGCTCCGGCGCTTTAGCCGGATATTCGTAACGGACAGGGATATCCTGCAGGCGGAGCTTGCCGCAGTCCGGAGCGAAAGCTGCGTATCGGGTATAACAGTATCCCTCTGATTCTACAAGGATTCCGTCCCTGCTGGTTTCTCCTTTCACCAGTACACAGTGCCAGCAGAGACTGCCGGGATCGAACCACATCTTGTCTTGGTAATCAAACAGGAAAATCTGGTCTTGCAAAAATCCGGTTTCCTGAAACTGACGATATTCTTCATCAGCCAAAACCACTACCTGTTCTACTCGGAACTCAGTCTGGCGCTCTGGTGCAGGATGTCTTGGATTCTGACCGTTGATATCGGATAGATCATGGGGGCGGTGGTAGAATACAGCGTGTTCCTGATAGGCTTTTGGTTCTTCCAGCACAAGGTGTTCTATTGGTATGTCTTGCAGGTTTACCTTGCGGAAGTCCTTTCCATAACCAAGGTACAGGCTGTTTCGCCCCTGTGCAATCAGCATATATTCCTGTTCTCCTTTAGTCCTCACCATTAGACAGCGGAACAGCCCGCCCGGATTGGCGCTCATGAGTTCCTGGTTATCCTTGAGGAAAGGGTATTCCGGGGAGACGTCCTCTGAGAGTTTCTCGAAATCCTCTTTACTCAAGACGATGACCTTGGTCACCTCGAATGCGCCCGGAACATATCTGGGTTCATTGCGGCGCAGTTTATCCAATGTTTTAACGTCCGCCGCAAATGCGGCATATTGTTTCTGGTTCAGTTTTCTCACCTCTTTCTATATTCGATGAGCGGCTGGATGCGGGGGGTCTGGGGTTCTCCCCGAAATGCGTTTGGATATCCAAACGCTATGCTTGCAAAACCAGTCACCGGCTGGGGAAATACCACGCTGGAATCAGAGCCCGCCATGTTCATCTGATTCCTTGATTTTTGCCAGACCTTCCAGCGTCGTGCAGATGATATTCCGCTTTTCGGCCATACCGATTTCAGTAGACATGGAGTTGCTGATTTCATTACCGCACACCACTAACATCCGGCAGCGGCACAGCTTCTGACGGGAAATGCTCTGAAACTCCCGTTTCTCATCGGCATTTTCCAGCACCAGATACTGGCTGTCCGAAAGCTTCGGGCAGATCGGGACATATCCCAGTTCATAAATCTTTCGGCAGTAACGCTTTAACAGGCGGGAAGGGGTATCTGCTGCGGTGCAGATATAGGCAAAGGCTTTTTCCATTATGAGCTTCCTTTCTTTCTATATATAAATGGTATGTGGTTTGATAAATAGAGGTCTGGCTATCCACCTGGATAGCCAGCCTCAGCATTCTCTTTTAAGTTGGCTATCCACGTGGATAGCCAACAGATTTATTTAGCCTTTTCTTCTATTTTCGAGTGTGCGTCCAGCGCAAACCGAATCCGGTCGGACCCCAATTTGTAATAAGCGTCGGTAATTTCAATGCCTACGGCCTCGTACCCTTCCAGCCGGGACGCAAGAACCGTGGTTCCGGCTCCGCAGAAGGGGTCAAGGATTCTGCCTCCCGGTACGCAGATCTTTACCAGATCCCGCATAAGCTGCAGGGGCTTTTCGGTTATATGGGTGCGATTCTGGGGATTGGCATACCGGAACACACCCGGCAAACAGCCTACGGGGCGGTCAACCGGCATGGCGCCGTTAGAACCCCAGATAATGTATTCACTCTGCTGGCGGAAACGCCCTTTCTGGGGCCGGCTGGTCATCTTATCCCATACGGCACAACCTCGCCAGAGCCAGCCTGCCCTTTGCAGGGCGTCGGTAATGGAGGGATATTGCCGCCAGTCGATGAACAGGCAAATGGGCGCTCCCGGTTTAGAGGCTCTTCTTGCCGCACGGAGCCAGTCCGTCATCCAAAGGGTCCAACTGCGCTGATCCATCTGATCCCCTTCAAAATCCGGCAGGGCGTTTTCCTTATCCATGCTGCTGTATTTCTGGTTGGTAGTGCGGTTTTTTTCAACCTGACTCCTGCCGCCTGAGGCATAGGGCGGGTCGGTAATGACGGCGTCGAACACCTGCGGCTTGCATTCCGAGATCACCTTCAGGGTATCCCCGTGCAGAATGGTCCAGCCATCCCCGCCGCTGTGTTCGATAGGAAAAATGTTTGTTTTCATAAATTGCGTCAGTTCGTTCGTTTCGTTCAGAGGCATCTTCCTTTCTGTTATCGCTCCGGATTGGAGCGTTTTTTCTGTTTGGGTACAGTCTTTTCCGACAATTCCGTTTCCACGTATTCGCTGATGATGTTCAGCGCCTTGTAATAATTGTCGGATTGGCAGACACGGCTGCACATCTCCCTTGCCTGCTCCGGCTGGCCGCTTTCCTTCAGCAGTCGGGAAGCCCTGCCAAGAATGGAAAAGATGTTTCCGTCCTGGCCTGCCAATTTCATTTTCGGGCGTTGCGGATCCATAAATCCTCCTTTTAACGGGAACAGGCTGCCCTTTGTCGGACAGCCTGCTTTTCATATCTTTCTTTTGTCAGGTCGGCATAATCGCACCCCTCCTTTCCCGGGAGATTCTTTACCATGCTGTACTTGCCCTGATAGGCTTTCTCAATATGGTCGGCTGCCCACCTTCCCGCAAAATCGTTATTGGTACAGATCTCAATTTCTTCAATCTCCGGGTGACGGGCAAGAAAAGCGTCCAGCGCGACCGGATTTTTCATATCCCGGCTTGTCTGCTTTCCTTCCGGGGGCGCATAAATTCCACCCAAGGACAGCCGCCATTTGTCTGTTGTACCTTCCAACGTCAGATGGGCGAGAGGCTCGATGGCGGCCTCATACACGGCCAGTTTGTTGGATTGCCCCTTGGGAGGGAGACAAAAACAAAACCGCTTATCGCTGCCGGATACTTCTGCCTTAAACGGATTCCCCCGTGTATAGGTACCACGCAGAAAGGCGTACCGAGCCGTGCCGGTTTCGTCCTTCCCAACAAACACGGCATTGTGGTAATCGGCGCTTTCATAGAGGATCCCCGCCCGGATACAGGCTTCGATGACCTTGCGGTCAATGCCACGTTTCAGAAGGTAGGCAAACACCCTGCGGTTATTTTCTGCCGGCGGGGGCAAAAGGAATTCCTTGGGCTGTTCCGGCTGAAAAACAGGCGGAATGTAGCTTGGTGTTTCCCCGCACAAAGTCTGTACCGCCTCTACAAAGCTCATTTCTTCTACCTTTATCAGATAGTCGAGGGCACTTTTCCCGCCGATATCCCGGCTTTTCCAATGCCATAAGCTGGTGGCTTCATTGATTTTAAAGCTGTCGTGTGCTTTCAGCTGAAATTCTCCACGGCTCTCGGCCTTGACCAGTTCATCAGCACGGTATTTCCGCAGGAATTCAATGGCGCTTATCTGTTTGGCAGCAGTGATTTGTTCTTCGGTGACTCCGGGCATGGGAATCCCCCTTTCTTACTTAAATAACCGCCGCTCTGAGTATTTTCGCCTGATCGGTGCGTTCCCACGGGACCGCCGGCCTGCCGAAATGGCCATAGGCGGCGGTCTGGGTGTATCTCGGCGTCAGCAGATCCAGCTGGGCGATAATTTCGGCGGGGGTCAGTCCAAACACCAGTTTCACGGCATCTGCCAGACAGTCATCCGCACAGGCTGTGCCGGTGCCGAAGGTATCCACTGCCACCATCACCGGTTCTGCTTTCCCAATGGCATACGCCAGTGTGACCTGACATCTTTGACACAGCCCTGCCGCTACAAGGTTTTTGGCAATGTACCGGGCCATGTATGCACCGGAACGGTCCACCTTGGTGGCGTCTTTTCCGGAAAAAGCGCCCCCGCCGTGCGGGGCGAATACACCGTAGCTGTCCACCATGAGTTTTCGTCCTGTGAGGCCGGTATCCGCCTCCGGGCCGCCCAGAACAAACCTTCCGGACGGGTTGATGAGAAGCTTTGTGTTCTCATCCGGCGGCAAAACCTGCAAGGCAGGAGCCAGCACTTTGTCAGTCAGCTCCCAGCAGAGCTCATCGTCCGGGATCTCCGGGCTGTGCTGGGAGGAAATCACAACGATATCAAGTCTAAGCGGTTTTCCTTCCTCATCGTATTCCACAGTGACCTGCGCTTTCCCGTCCGGCCTTAGTCCTTGAATTACCCCGGATTTCCGGGCGATAGTGAGAGCAGACGTTATACGATGCGCAAGCACCACCGGCAAAGGAAGCATCTGCGGGGTTTCCGAGCAGGCATACCCCACCATGACGCCCTGGTCACCGGCTCCCAGCTGTAAAGAGGGCCTGTATTCCTCCGGATTTCTTCGCTGTTTCAGAGAACGATCCACCCCAGCCGCTATATCTGCACTTTGTTGATGAAGTAAACACTGGATATGGTATTTATCGGGGTTATATCCCACTTTTCGCAGGACAGAACGGATAATACTGGGAACAGACGGCTCATAAAGGCTGGTGATCTCTCCGGCAACAATGATCTGCCTTCTGGTGGCCATCACCTCACAGGCCACACGGGATAGGGCATCTTGGGAAAGGCACTCGTCCAGCACACTGTCGGCAATAAGGTCGCACAGCTTATCCGGATGCCCTTCTGTAACAGATTCGGCAGTATAAAATTGGTTCATGGCATTCTCCTTTATCTTTCATGATGATGTGGTTTTTTCGTTTTGGGTTTGGGGCTTACCACCGGGTTCATCCGGATACACATCAGCCCTTCCGGTGTTCGGATGAATGCTTCCGGACTTTTGAACATCTGCTGATACTTCTGCATCTGCTGTTCGGTCAAACCAGTGAAGTTTTCCCCCTGAATACCGCAGACGAAAAAAGTCCCCGCAATCACGTCGTAATCCTCCAACACACGGTTCAGCGGCAGGCCCATCAGCTTTGCCTCGTCATTGCAGACTATGGCGGCAGGATCTTCCCATGGATACAAAACCTGTATGAGGCCGCCGACTATTTGCTGCATCTCATGAAGTTCATTTTTGATCTCAACAGGCCGGGCCGCTTTGCCCGGTTCTACAAGCAACACTTTCATTCCGGCGGATCACCTCACCTTTAAGGAAAAGGGCTTGAGACTTTTTTCCATGGCTTCGTAGTTTTCAAAATGCACCTCACAGCCCAGCAAATAGGATACCGTTTCTTCCCATTCCTTTATGGGGTACTTTTCCTTGTCCGGCAGGCAGTACAAGTCTCCCAGCGCCGCCCATTTACGTTCCGGCAGCAGGCGCAGGTTGGAAATAAAGGTGCGGTGCTGCTTTGCCAAAAGGTCTAATAATGCAGTTTCTTTCAATCGATCCCTCCGTTTCATACATACAGGCGGAGCGCTTATAACGCCCCGCCTGATGCTTTTGATCATTTCTTCCTGCGGTTACGAAAATACAGGAACACAAGGCCGCCCAGAATGACGGCGCATAAACCAATCAAAATCATGGCTTTTGGCTCCATGGATTGCTTCACCTCCCAGCGTTATTTTTGGATTTAAGGGAACATTGCAGGACGATGAGCACGCCACCTGTTAAGGCCGCTATTGCTGCCAGAACCCCGACAACAACCGGTCTCCACGGGTTATCGCCCGTCTGCGGAACAGAGGGTACCTCCGGCACCAGCCTGTTATGCATCTTAACGGTAGTGTTTTCGCCCGCCTGGATCTCCACAGTCTGATCGTCGGGCAGGATGTACTTTTCGGCATCTTCGCCGGCAACTTCGGACACCGTATATTTGCCCACACGGAGAGTGACATGGATTTCACCGTTCTCATCGGTGGTGAATTCCTGCTCATAAGCGTTGCCCATAAAGTCGGTGCCGGTGATTTTGAAGATGCGTCCTTTGATCTTATCGTCATCGGCGGTCTTTACCACATTAAGAGAACCGGTCTGGGCCTGGTTGAGGAACCCTACGCCAGCCTCGGTTTCAATGCGGACAACTTCTCCGTTCTTGGTAATGTAGAAGGGATAATACCCGTCATCCTTCTCAAAGAATTCCGGCGCTTCCTTCTCATGCAGGAAATAGTTCCCGTACACAAGATCCTTCATCGATGACGATGCGTGTTGGGTTTCCTTCATTTCCCCTGCCAGTCTATCGATGTCCGCATTAAATTTACCGTCATGGTCCACATCGGCATAGATTTCAAAGACTGCCCCAGACAGCTTGTGGTCCGGGTAGTCCGCATCTACCTTGATGGTTTCCACAGTACCCTTGATGATCTGGTTTTCGATAGTGATCTCGATCACCTGTCCATCCTCTTTGATCTCTACCGGGAAGGTATTCGCAGACAGGAGGAAACCTGTGGGAGACTGGATTTCTTTGACAAGATAGCGCCCATAGGGCACATTGGCAAATTCAAAGTATCCGATCTCATTACTCTCTGTGACCATGAGGGCGGTTTCTTCGGTAAACTCTGTTTCATCAAAGTGGAACAGACCGATAACTGCCTCGCCCAATTCAAAACCATCCTGATCCACCTTCCAGCCGGAAATTTCACCGCGCTTCAGCGTGTTTTTCAGCACATTTCCGTTTCCGACGTCAATGGTAACGGTCTCCGTATCCTGTCCGGCGTAATCGATGTCAACCGGATATTTCCGGCCATCCAAAATGTATGGATCGTCGGTGGCCAGTTCCTGTACATAGTAGGCTCCGGCAGGAACATCTGCCGGAAATGCGGCGTTTCCATTCTCGTCAATACCGGTATAGGCAATCAGGCTTCCTGCCGGGATCTTCCGACTGCCGTCAGCAGAGAAAATGTCCTTTTCGGCAAACAGACCGAAAACAACATTGCGGGATTCCTCTCCTGTTCCGATTTCGAATTTTTCGTCTTGTTCCAGTTCTTTTTGCAGGGTGATCTGCACTTTTTTCCGGGTATCTACAATATTGGCGGATACCGTAACAACCGGGGTATTCCCGTCCTGATAGGACAGGGTGACTTCCACCGGTTCTGCGGTGAGGTGGTCGTCCGGCACTCCGGTTTCAGTAATGAGATATCGGGCGGTACCGTCTGCTCCCAAAGGCAGGTCAGACAGGGTGGCTTTTCCGTCTTTCCCAGTAATCATGACCCCTGCGGTTTGTCCCTTTTTCAAGAGGACAGTTCCATCCGCTGCACAGATGTTTTCCGCTGCGGTAACGGTAAATTCCACATCCGGCAGGCCCGTTTTGGTAAAGACAGGGGTATACTGTGTCCCATAGGGCGTTTCTTCCTGTTTGACTGCGGTGAACCGTTCCCCGATTTTTTCCACCTGGATTTCGCCTTTGACGGCTGTATCATGGCAGGTCACGGTGACTACCTGCTGAGAGCCGTCAATGGTGAAGGGGATGGGTTTGTCGTACAGGAGATATCCCACAGGAGGGACCGTCTCATATAGTTCATAGCTGCCATAGGGCAGGACTTTGGGAAGCATCAGGGTACCGTCCTGCGTAGTGAAAAATTCATCCACGCCATTTTGAGACACCCACTTTCCAGAGGTAAGGTCTTTGATGCGGAACCCGGCTCCTTCCAGCGGGATCGTCTTTCCGGTGTCTGCATCGGCCTTTACGATCTTCAGCTGTGCGGATTTTTCCATATTGTCCAACACAAATTCATAGGTCTTTTGGTGTTCGCTGATGGTCACAGTAAAAGGTTCGATGGGTGTCACAGATTCCGGATATCCCGTCTCTGCTACCGTGTATACGCCATAAGGCAGCAGACCGGTTTCGGCATACCCTTCCGCATTGGTGGTGATAACCTCTTTGATATTGGGGTCGCTGTTGAGGGTGACTGTAAACTCGATCCCTTCCATCGGGAGCTTTTCCTCACTGTCAGCTTGTGCCAGGTATTTGCGGATCGCGATTTTCCCCTTGATGACCTGCTCTTTGACTTCACGGGTCAGGGTGATATGTTCTTCTGTCTGTTCATCTGCCGGGGCCTTCACGGTGTAGACAGTATCATCCAACTGGTAACCTACCGGGGCTTTGGTTTCCCGAATGGTGATGGTCTGGCAGGGGTAATAGCCGGAAACCGCAGTGCCGTCGGTAATGGTCAGGGTCTCCAGTTCTTTGCCCTGCTCGTTATAGAGGGTATACTGTGCCCCATCCAGGGTAGCGTCTCCCTGAGCAGTTGCGGTTTCTGCGTCGCTTTTGTGCAGTTGTACCCGGAACTTTTTCAGGGTATTGGTAAAGGACTTATTGGTGACCTTGTTCCATTCAATGTCCACTGTCTGATCTTCCGGCACTACATACCGGTCGGGGGTATTTTCCTCGGACAGTACATAACCGCTGCCAACGGGGACATTCTGGAAGACAGCCTTCCCATCCTTGCCGGTAACAGCGGTAAGGTCGATCTTTTCTCCGCTGTCAGACGTTCCGGTCAGTCGGAAGGTAAATCCTTCCTTGAAGCCATCCTCGGCGGTCTTGGTAACGGTAAGACTGCCTTTTTTCAGGGTGTTGCTGAAGGATACGGAGGCAGTCTGCCCGGCGGTCAGCTTGACGGTCTGGCTTTCCGGTGTCTCATAATAGCCGGGAATCTCCACCTCCGATACGGTATAAGTGCCAGCAGGAAGGCCGGTCACATCCACACTGCCGTCTTTGCCGGTGGTGACGGTTTTGCTGATCCCGTTACCGCTGATCTGGAACTTTACGCCGGATACCTTGCCGTCCTCCGAAGTCTTTTTCAGGGCAATGGTTCCAGTCTTTTCCGTCTGCACTTTAAGCCATGCTGTTACCGGTGAAGGGGTAGGGGCGCCGGAAAGCACTTCCTGCTGCATATACTCATTGGAAGTCCACACCAGCTGGGAACCCACTTTTACCTCCGGCATAACCTTGTCGGAGGATACGGAAATGGGATTAGAGACAGGCTGGGTGCTGGACAGGGTCAGCTGGTTCCCTTTTCGGGAAATGGTGAGCCCGGAGACTGTAAAATTAAACTGGGATAAAACCTCATTGCTGTCCGTTACCGTGGCCTCATACCGTTTTCTGCCACTGTCCCACTGCAGAGTGATGGGTTTTGCCTGGGAAGAGGAGGCCCCTGTAAAAGACGGCCGTGTTTCGTGGGATTTCAGCTGGTTCAGCAGGGATTCGTAATAGGGCTTAACAGCCTTTTTGGAATCTTCGTCCAGGCAGGTGTAAAACTTGTTGGTGCCCGTAAAATCATTTGGGTCTACCTGCCCAATGACCAATCCCCAAATCAGCACCTGTGTGGCATAATAGGCGTTTTTGTCCGTCATAGCATTGGGATATCCGTACAGCGAAACAAGTCCCAGAGCCCGCCGCAGCGCTGCCGGGAACTTTTTGTAATAGCTGCTGTCGGAGCCGCCGGCATATTCCACCTTGTCGCCGGGGCCGTCCCCGATGCGGATACCCGGCTGGATACAATACCCGACGCCATTTCCCACATGGATATAGGAGACATGGGTGGTGCTGTTCCAGTTGTGGGTACCGCCGGGGAATCCATCCCCATAGGGGTTTTTAAAGGAAAAGGCAGTTCCGTACCTGATATTGCTGGACTCATAATAGATGGTCTGGCTGGATGCCGCCCCTGCTGTAAGGGGCAGGCATCCCAGCACCATCAGCATGGACAAAAACAGGGAAAGGATGCGTTTTCTCATGGGTTTCATCTTCTTACCTCCATTCCGGCTCCCGTCTGTTTTTTCGGCGGAAGCCCTTGTCATATGCTTTTTGTTCGTTGGGAAGCTGGTTCTGGATCCTCTGCACCGTTTCCAAGATCGGTCGGGTAGGGATCCCATTCTGGCGGCACCCGTTAAGGATCCCTTCCAGATATGTCCGGGAAGGCAGGGCGGGGGAATCCCGGTAGGGCCGGTTCATGGTATATGCCATGACTTCCATGCGGTTCCCGTTTTGGTCGGTAACGGTCACCATTTCCTTCCCGTACAAATAGGGATACCCTTCATAATGGTTCAAATGATTTTCATCCCTGTCGGAAATGCGCCACAGCACCCCGTCCACATGGCTGCCAGGGTCAGGCAGGACAGTGGCAACGCCATTCCCGCCGCCGTTGGCACAGAATTCCAGCCGGTATCCTTCCAGCCGAACGGTTTGTATTGGCTCGGCGTCCGGACACCGGAAAGCCATCTGGTTCCGGTTCATGTTGGAACCATAGGCAAAATAAAGTGTTTTTTCGATTTTCATCACCTCATCTTTCTTGATGATGCCGGTTCTGCAAACTTGGATATTGGGATCTATCATACCGCCAGGCCCGGTCACCCGGCAGGTTTTCCAGCAGATGTTCCCGCACATTTTTATACTCCGGGCCGATCAGGCCGAGACGCAAAAGAAAGGTGCGGAAGGTAAAAGCCGGGTTCTCGCTGATCTCGGTTTTCCGCATCACTGTCCGGCTTTGGTTGATGGCCTGTGCGGATATGGCCAGCGCCAGCGTGATGTTGGACCGCACCTTGCCCGCATGGAGGGTGCTTTCAAAACAGCGCCATTCCAGGGTTCCCCGGTAAAACACCGAGTGAAGGTTCAGGGCGTAATATCTCGTCCAGTTATAATGCTCATCGCTTCCGTCACACCCCTCGTACCATTCCCGCTTGAGGCGTTCCATGCTGGTGTGGGCGGGCAGCTTGCGGATCTTTTCCAGCATGGGTTCCCGCACCTTCTGGCACCAGCGCTCCACCCGGCTTTCATTGACATTCAAGGCTTTAAACAGGATATCCTCCTTGGAATACATGATGGACAGGGCGTTTTTGAGGCTCTTTGGGGTATGCTGGGAAGCGTCCACATGGACGTGCATCCCACAGCTTCCGTTGACAACAGCACCCGCATGGCGCAGGGCACGCACCACCTCCTGCAGCTTTCCCATTTCGCTGTATTCCAGTTTTGGAGAATTCATCTCCACTTTATAGGCTTTGTCCCCACAGGGAAGCTGCTGG